>ERZ1673695.40-NODE-40-length-224515-cov-30.883543_pt1 | contig 224515 bp, 160 predicted proteins | sample MGYA00580225_ERZ1673695 | MGnify/ENA primary metagenome ERZ1673695 (study PRJEB41218, sample SAMN15661739) | gut metagenome | host: Homo sapiens | place: Canada: London | collected 2015-08-20/2019-03-30 | study: EMG produced TPA metagenomics assembly of...
CTTAATCCTTATTCTAATGGAAGTTACTTTCTGACGTGAAGTCTGTAACATATAGTGACGACTTTATAGTGTCTTAATCCTTATTCTAATGGAAGTTACTTTCTGACATGTTGTGTAATGTGATTACTCTGGAAGCTAAACAAGTCTTAATCCTTATTCTAATGGAAGTTACTTTCTGACAATTAAATTAAACTTAGAATTATGGCAACAAGTAAAAGTCTTAATCCTTATTCTAATGGAAGTTACTTTCTGACTAATGTTGCTAACGTTGTTACTATCGACACAACTAGTCTTAATCCTTATTCTAATGGAAGTTACTTTCTGACGGTGAGACCAAGAAAGTACGTACACGGTTTAAATGTCTTAATCCTTATTCTAATGGAAGTTACTTTCTGACAGCAATATTTATAATTCACTGTATTACAACCTTATCCCCTGAAACTCTTTCTAAAAACGCTCTTGCATTCACAATTATTAACCCATTTCTTAGGGTTTGCAAAGTTAGCCATTATACCAATACGTCAAAGAACGTCACTGCTAATATTTCATAAAACCAATATGCAGGCCTATATATGCCGACTAAAAAAACAATGTATTTTTATTATGCATGATAACATCCAACTCCACCTTTTGACCGATTACCTTCATCGAACGTAAATAATCGGCGGAAATCGGAACAATTAATATACTATCATTATTCTCATAAGCCGCCTGCACTTCCGCCAAATCTTTCCGTATGCCATCATACTCTGACATCGCCAAGTCAGCCAAAAAGATAGACCGTTGCACACGCGTACAACCTTTTCGTTGTAAGTATTTAACAACTTGATGACGAACCTTATCACTCTCGATATCATACATAACAAAAAACAACATATTAGATGCCGGTCTATTTGTTCGATTAACCAATCCTAAAATCCGCTTGATTCGTTCATCTAATGATGACAAATCTAACATATCATTACTCAACCGGTTTGGGACAGCCGATTCCGAAATGCCTGCATGAATAAACTTTTGCATTTTTTCTACAAAAGTCAACACTTTATGAACTTTCTTCGCCATCCCACCCTCCCGGTTAATGTCCGTTTATAAACCCTATGATCAAATCAGCCATCAACTGATTCAATTCAGCATTTGTTCCTGTACGAGGAGATTGTACCACCGAAAAACCTTTTTTCCCGAAAAACAAATTAATCTCAGCTTGTTTCATTCCCATCTTTAAACGGATCTTCTTACCATATTGAATATTGATAACTTCAGCAACAACGACTCCCACCTCTTCTATATAAGGTTTGAGAAGAGCCATCATATCATCTAATTCCCGAGGGACAAATACCGATGGTCGTTCCTTTTTGGCATGCGGATTAAGTAGCTGCTTAATCCGGTCCAATGCATCCCTATCCGGATCGGATGTACCTATTTCTTTCTTCTTCAAGGCTACATCGTTAGTTTTGATCATTTTATCCTGTTGCCTTTTTTGTTCGAACAAACCAAATGGATTATCCATATCAATAAAAGCACGAATATCAACCTGAACAGCATCCGGATTATAATAAGCATCCGGATCAACACTGACAAAACAAGCACGGGTCACATCGCTCGTCCGCGTATCAATCACTTGATGCAAAACATATTGCTTGCTAAACTCCAACAAAAAAGCTTTATAAAACAGCGAATACAAACCACTATCATAACAACGCTCCTTTAGCTTGAAAAATACCTTCAGACCATCTTCACTTGGAGAAAGAAAAGACAATACAACTCGGTCGTCAGCCTCGATTTGCTTCCGCAAATCAACAATAGAGAAACCCTTATCCGACAAATGATCTATATCTATTACAAAATATTCGGTATAAGCAAAATTTTCTATCCGCCGATAAGGAGGATTAAACATTCCACAAACCAAATAAGGCAACCGGCGCTTCAACAAACTATATTGTTTATCATCTATCTCCTTGACAATCCGAAGTTTCCGAATAGCAGAAAGAATTTCCTGACGAGGATTACGCAACGAATCATAAAGATATTTAATCGTTACTTTGTGCAGTAAATCAGCACTACTTGTAATATTGCTTCCTACCGAAATCATACTCAAATATATTTTTTCCATTGTTGTGCCAAGTCTTGGGCATACAATGACAACTGGGTCATCCGACTTCTCGACACTCCCTTCACCGTTACTACTTCATCCAGATAATCATTCAACGACTGAATAAGTACCCGGCGACCTAAAGCTTCCAACCAACAAGATCCATCTTCTCTAACCGAGTAATAATCATCAGTCACAACCTCCTGCATCAACAAAGAACAAACAACATAATCTACCCATACACGATACAACTCAATCACATCATACACAAGTACCGGCCGATTATAATCATCCCTGTGCATCACACCGACATAGGGATCAATGCCTGCCTTTATCAAAGCACCTTCAATCTTCCCATACAACAATCCATAGCCATAGTTAAACAACGCATTAGCCACATCCATAGCCGGGTGCTGACTTCTTGTTTCAAAACGATACTTTTCCGGAAGAAGCAGATTCAACGTCTCAAAATAAATTTTGGAAGACAGTCCTTCCCACCCTCTCAAAGAAGGTGCAACATCCGAAACAATTTCTCCCTCAATTCCTTTTACTTTTGTTCGATAATCTTCTAGACGATTAACTGATTTGTTAACTACCTTTTCCTGGTCTTCCGTACGAGATATCATCATTAACAACAAGGCTTGCTGATTCTCTATTTTCCGGGAGATGACCTCTTTAATCCAAGATACTGCGTCTTTAGAAAAGGTAAAACTCAACTGTCCCTTCCGAATTGTCGAAACAGAACCATATTTGGGGCTCCAGATCCTCCCAATCGGTTTCCCACTTTTATCCATAAATAACACCTCTATCTCCTTCTCGATCGCCAACAATACAGCATCACTGGTGATTTGGGCACCACGACTAATCTGAATAGAGGTGATCCCTTCAGATGGGATACGTTGTTTACCTTCTTTTGTAAGAATAACAAACCCCTCTTTATCACGATTCAACGCAACTCCAAATGTATTTAGTACTAGTTCCATCGTTTTTTCTTTTAATATTTTTCAGATTAACCTTGCCGACTTTTTCCAACCAAACATCCGTCAAAGCCAACCACCTTGCATATTATTTGAAATTAACCAATCAATGCAAATTTAAAGAATATACCGGACTAAATCCAAAACAACTCCATCAAAAAATACATATAGCTTCACTATTTCCTGCTTTTTCACTAGTTTTGCAACCATTATGAAACAGCATTTGAAACCGATCATGTTCGTTGGCACTTGCTCCGATGCAGGAAAGAGTGTGATTAACGCAGCCTTCTGCCGTATCTTTAAGCAAGACGGATACCAACCTGCCCCTTTCAAGGCGCAGAATATGTCGTTGAACTCCTTCTCCACTCCCGAAGGTGGTGAGATGGGACGTGCCCAAGTAGTACAGGCCGAAGCATGCGGTATCGCTCCGCATACGGATATGAACCCGGTATTGCTGAAACCGACTAACGACAAGAGTTCGCAGGTCGTACTGAACGGTAAACCGGTCGGCAACATGTCCGCCAAAGACTATTTCGGCGTACAAAACCAGAAGGAAGCACTTTTCAGAGAGGCTATCGAGGCCTTCAACCGCCTGGAATCCCGCTATAACCCAATCGTACTGGAAGGCGCCGGAAGCATCTCCGAACTAAACCTGCGCGACCGCGATATCACCAACATGCGGATGGCGATACAGGCAAACGCCTCCACCTACCTGGTTGCCGATATCGACCGGGGCGGTGTATTCGGCTCGGTTTACGGTACTATCACACTGCTCAAACCAGAAGAACGGGCACAAATGAAAGGTGTCATCATCAATAAATTCCGCGGAGACGCGTCGCTGTTTGAAGAAGGACGGACGATACTGAAAGAGTTGACCGGCCTCCCCGTCGTAGGCGTTATCCCCTGGTTCCGTGACATCAAGATAGAAGAAGAAGACTCCGTCGCCCTGGATATGAAGACAAACACCTGGCAGGACGGCAAAATCAATGTCGCCATCATCCTGCTGAAACGTATGTCGAACTTTACCGACTTCGACGTCCTGGATATGGACCCGCGCTTCAATCCCTATTATACCAGCAACATCGACGAGATTGAGAAAGCGGACATCATCCTGCTGCCCGGCTCGAAGAACACGCTGGCCGACCTGCAAAGCATCCGCGCCAACGGCATAGCCGATACCATCGTCCGCGCCTATAAGAGAGGGAAAAAAGTAATCGGTATCTGCGGCGGTTACCAGATGATGGGTGCCCGTCTGGAAGATCCGGAAGGTATAGAAGGAAATCTGCCTGCCGTTCCGGGATTGGGACTACTCCCCCAATGCACCGTTATCGAACAGGAGAAAGTCACCAAACAAAGCCGTTTCACTTTCCGCAACGGCTCCCCTATGATCTGCAAAGGATACGAGATACATATGGGACAAACCTCTTTACTCGGCAACGCGCCCGAAAGTCCGGTTGCCCTGCTGGAAGACGGTAGGAAAGACGGCTACTACCTGAACGACCATTGCTGGGGAAGCTATATGCATGGCATTCTCGATAATCCCGAAGTACTTGATAATCTAGCTAAGGGTTTCAACAAAGAAGCCGACAATGCTCCGTTCGATTACGCTGCATTCAAAGAAGAACAGTATGACAAACTGGCCGACCTGGTAAGAAAACATGTGGATATGGAGTATATTTACAGTACGCTGTAATCATCCCCACAACTCCCCGTTCGCCCGGATCAACAGTTTTACAGCCTCAAACTGATCTTTTTTCAGAGAAAAAGATTCATAGGCTCTGCAATAGTTCAGTGAATGTATATCTGTTCCGGTATAATCATAACAACCGTTTTTCAGTAATGAACCGGCTGTTTTTCGAGGAAGCGTTCCGTAAAAGCCTGCCAGGGAAAACAAATTAAGCTGAAATTTGCATCCGTGCTCTTTCAGCTTCATCAAATCTTCCATCTTCCAGAAACCATAGCGTTCCGGATGAGCAAAAACCGGTACAAAACCATTCAATTGGATTTCGTACAATTTCTCAAACAGATCACCGGGAGCCTGCAAGCAGGAAACCTCGACCAATACATGCTTCCCATCATACGACAACAACCCTTCTTCCATCCGCTCGTAGAAGCATTCATCCAGCATATATTCGGCTGCCAGATGAAGGTCTATATGTATATGTGCACAGTCTTCCCGAAATGTTTCAAACCGGTCCCGAAGGTAATCTTTCCGGTTCTTAGCCAAATCAGCCATTATATGCGGTGTCAGGAAAATACGTTCCACTCCCTGCCCTTCCAGAAAAGCCAACATGGCAAGACTGTCTTTCTCTGACGAAAACCCGTCATCCACCCCGGGCAGCAAATGGGTATGTACATCAGTCATCCCCGGCCACAAAAGTTTTTTCCGGGTAAATAGATTTGAAAGAAATGTGCTCATAATATACTTATATAACAATACCTGCAATGGGGAAAGGGTCATTTCAACCGGTTCACCCGCGCCACATCATCCATTTTCACACAAACGGTTGCTCCCAGTTGCTCCAGGTAAAGCAGCAAATGATTCTTCTTTATCTTCTTTACCTTGCCGGATACATGCTTCATGGCCCCGGTAAGAATTTCCACTTCTTCACCCGCACAAAGCTCATGCTCGGCTGCCTGGCCCAGGAAATCCTCGATAGCGTCTATCTCCTTCTGGCGGACAATAGCCGGTTTACCGTTATAAAAGACGATACGGATAACGCCATATACCTGAAGCAGGTCACGCAACACCGTATCCGGACAGCGCACAAATATATAAGAACTGAATAACGGGACTTCAACTATTTTCACACGGTCGGACCACACACGCGGAGTCCGGTGTAAAGGTAAAAAGCATTCAACACCTAAAGCTGCAATACGTTCTTTTACCTGTTTTTCTGCCCGCGGGGCAGTATATAATACATTCCAATTGGTATTTAAAGGGGGTATCATTATCTTTTTTTTGTTTCGGGCACAAATATAGGACTATTTTTCGTATTATTGCAAAACTGTTTGCGAACACAAATTTAAATACCATGAATAGAAGAAGTTTTTTGCAAAAATCGGCCATTTCGGCTGCAGGACTTGGTTTGTCACCGCTGTTTGGAGGTACTTATCAGTCAGTTTACGGACAAACGGCAGCAAGCAACAAAGTGAAAGTCGCTCTGATCGGATGCCGCAGTATGGGTTTCTCCAACCTAAGTAAGTTTCTGGAATATCCGGAAGTGGAATGTGTCGCCCTCTGCGATATCGACGACGAATGGCTGAACAAACGGGCCGCCGATGTAGAAAAAAAGACCGGAAAAAAAGTTCCTCACCTGTATAAGGATTGGCGCCATGTCATCGACAACAAGGATATCGACGCTGTCATTATCGGTACCCCCGACCACTGGCACTGCCTGCCGACTATCTTCGCCTGCCAGGCTGGCAAAGACGTGTATGTCGAAAAACCGCTTTCCAACACCATCGAAGAATGCAACCTGATGGAAAAGGCTGCCCGCAAATATAACCGGGTCGTACAGGTAGGCCAATGGCAACGCAGCGATCCGCATTGGGACGAGGCTGCCAATTATCTGAAAGCGGGAAATATCGGCCGTATCCGTACCGTGAAAGTCTGGGCTTACCAGGACGGCAAACCGACTCTGCCTGTTGTTGCCGACAGTCCCGTCCCCGCCGGAGTGGATTACGACATGTGGCTCGGTCCGGCTCCGAAACGTCCGTTCAATATCTACCGCTTCCATTATAACTTCCGTTTCTTCTGGGATTATGCCGGTGGACTGATGTCCGACTGGGGCGTACACCTGCTGGATTATGCGCTCGAAGGCATGGGAGCCGATCTGCCCAGCCGCGTATTCTCCGGAGGCGGCAAGTTCGCCTATCCCGATGATGCGATGGAGACGCCCGATACATTGATGGCTACATACGCCTACAAAGATTTCAATATCATCTGGGATCATGCCTGCGGTATCAACCACGGTCCGTTCGACAAAAAAGAAGGTTTGGCCTTCTTCGGTGAAAACGGCACACTGGTACTCACCCGCGCCGGTTGGGAAGTCACCCCTGTCGTTGCCGGAAAAGAAGCACGCATGGAAGCTGTCCCCTTCAAAAAGGGAGAAGGCAAAGGCCTGTACAACCATGTCGGAAATTTCCTGAGTTGCATCAAAAGCCGCGAATTGCCCAAAGCAGATATCGCTATCGGTGCACGTGTAGCCAAGATGTCGCACCTGGCAAACATCTCCTGCCGCCTGCAACGGGAAGTGCGTTGGGACGATGCCAACAGCATGTTTATCGGTGATAATGAGGCAACAGCATTATCAAAGGCTTACTATCGCGCCCCGTGGGAATTACCCAAATTGTAAACGTAAAAATATAATTAGCAGGAAAACGCTGAACATCTTTTGATAATCAATTATTATATGTACTTTTGTTCCAGATACACGAACATATAAACTTGATATACCTAAATGAGCAGCGTTTATGCTAATTATTCGAGAGAAGACCTGATCCGCGAAATAGAAATACTGAAGGCACAAGGCACCTCTGTTAATGATGAAAAAATATACCAAAGTCGTTTTCTGAACAATGCAGTCGCATTAAGGAAAACATTCTCGGATGTTTTATCATTGTTAATAACTCCAAGCCAAAAGGATATTATTGATCAGTCTCTACTGACCATATTGAGATTTTTTAATGTAGACAGGGTATACATCGGAAATTTCGATAATGACAAACCGACTTTCGACTTCACGCATGAAGTAACCAGCCAAGGTACGATTTCCATGCGTGAAGATCTTTTAGTTGGGTTGCCCAAAGCAGATTATGCCTGGTGGATAAAAACGATCAGGGAAGGAAAAGACATTATTATCAGAGATACTAATAATATGCCGGGAGAGGCCGCTGCCGAACAAAACATCCTAAAAGTTCAGGAAATACTCTCCCTGCTCGTTATTCCTATCTATTACAGAGGATATGCCAATGGTTTCATAGGACTCGATTGTGTAAAAAAACACAGGGACTGGGATGCTTTGGATGTCGAAAACCTGCGAATGCTCACCGATATTATCTCTATTGCTATCGAGCGCGAACTGGCGCATGGTATGGTAGAACACTCAATGAAGCAGGTATTGAAAAGCGAAGCCAAATTTCAGATCATCTTCGACAGACTCCCGTGGGGTGTCGAATTATACGACGAAAACGGGTATCTGCTGGACATCAATAAAGCCGATCTTGAAATTTTCGGAGTAACACGCGAACAGGTAATCGGTCTCAATGCATTCGAAAACCCCAATATTCCGGAATGGGCAAGCGAGAAACTAAAAAAAGGGGAAGACGTAGCTTTCCTGCTGGATTATAATTTCAATAAAGCTGCTGAAAAAGGTTACTATACAAGTAAACTAGCCGATGAAGTTAAACATTTGAGGGTGAAAGGCGTTGTGCTGAAAGACCGGCAGGACGTGATACTCGGATTCTTTTATATAGTCTTCGATGATACCGAGAGTTATCATAAAACAGAAGAGATACAATACAGCCTGGCTAAACTAAAAGCGGCTGTCGATACAGGCGAATCCATTATTTGGGAATATGATGTGGCAACAGATAAGCTAAGTGCAGACTTCAGCCTGAATGATCAAATCGAAGAGAGTTCATTCCTGACTTATCTGAAAGAAGACAGATTCAGTTCCGTACGTGATTTTATAGAAACATTGCATCCCGATGACCGCCACAGGGTTTACAATAAACAATTCAAACGACTTGTCGACGGAGAAATCGGCAAATATATATCCGTATACCGCCGGGTATTCGACGGCAAGGTTTACTGGCTCAATTCAAATGTCCGCGCTTATAAATATTCAGTAGACGGGAAACCCAGTAAAATAGTAAGCTACACCTCTAACATCACCGAACAACGTGAGAAAGAACTGGAACTAATGAAAGTCAAGGAGGCAGATAAATTAAAGTCGGCATTCCTGGCAAACATGAGCCATGAGATACGTACTCCGTTGAATGCGATCGTCGGATTCTCGGACCTGGTAGCCGAAACGGACGATCCGGAGGAGCGACAGACTTATCTCGACATTATCCATACAAACAACGATCTGCTGCTTAACCTGATCGGTGACATTCTGGACTTCTCTAAAATAGAGGCGGGTATGTTGAAGTATAACATTGAAGAGGCCAACATCAAAGAATTGTGCATGGAGGTCTATCTGTCCGGATCGCTGAAGATAAAACCGGGAGTAAAATTACTTTTCGATAAAAACTCACCGACTGTAACCCTCAGGACAGACCCGCAACGTATCCTGCAGGTAATAGCCAATTTCGTCAATAATGCGATCAAATTCACAAGCGAAGGGAGTATTACAATCTTTTATGAGACGAAAGAAAATGAAGTGAAAGTCTGTGTGCGAGACACCGGAATCGGCATTTCGGAAGAAAACAGGCCCCGTGTTTTTGAACGTTTCATCAAGATCAATGACTTCCACCAGGGCACCGGCCTGGGATTAACAATCAGTAAAACGATCATCGAATATCTGGGAGGTACCATCGGAGTAGATTCTGTTCAGGGTAAAGGTTCTACGTTCTGGTTTACGTTGCCTTTGGATTATAAAGGGATTAGTTCGTAATAACTAAAAAACAGATCATTTTAAACTCCAGGGAAAACCGATCCGGTCAAGCAATTCCCTGCGTTCAGGAGAAAGTTCGCCTTTCTTCATACTTCTGCGTTGCACGAAACACCAACTGCCCAGCTTATTTTCACGGGCGGTTGGCCAGCGTTGATTCTCTGTATAAAAACGTTTCAGCATCTCATAATTCTCCTGCCATTTTTCATCGACTGTCCAGATAAAACCTTCGGCATCCATTTGTCTGATGCGAACAAGCGATAGCACTCCCTGTTTACGGGATCTTCGTTGCGTATTGCACCACGCTCCCAACCTACCCTCCTGGCTTTTAGGCCAGTGTTCATGTTTTCTATAGTAAGCAAGTACCTGCTGCCAGTTCTCCGTCCAGAGCGAATCCAGATCCTGTTCCCATCTGAATCCGATCGAATCGAGTAACCGGGTCCTTTCTTCAGACAAAAGTCCTTTCTTTCGTGCTTGTCGTTGGGTATTGCACCAGATATTCAGTTTGTTTTCGCCGCGTTTGGGACAACGGTGTTCTACAGCCATAAAAACCTTTAACTCTTCATAATACTGCATCCAACGACTGTCCTGTACTTCCCATTCGAAACCGATCCGGTCCAGCTGCAAGATATAATCTTCCGACAACGTCCCTTTCTTCCGGGCAATCCGTTGGGTGTTACACCAGTTTCCCAACTTCCCTTCGGCTGCCTGCGGCCAGCGTTCTTCACGCTCCTTATATTCGATCAGACGTTCATACATTACCGGCCACGCATCCAACTCCGCCAGCATATCATCCACACGGGCACGGATATCAGACAGGAATCCCGTTACCTCAAACTCCATAAAGCCTTTAAAGCTCTTCGGGGCACGGATTGCCGGATGATAAGCCAACTCCCTTGACATAGCCTCATAAACAGAACGGCCCGAAAGATTATTGACGAAGTCAAGCACTACCGGATGCCGGTCCGAACCGGCTTTCAGGCAGCGGCCCAACTGTTGCAAGGCTACCACATACGACTCCGTCCGACGCAGGAACATGGCGGCATCCACTCCTTCCACATGCAATCCTTCGATCAACATATTTATAGAGAAAAGGACATGCAGTTTTCCCGTTTCCCTACGGAAACGACGCAACGTCTTTTCATTCTCCCGATTGCTGAGTCCGTTATGGATCTCGAATGTTTCCGTTTCAAAGCCAGCCTGCCCGAGCCAGTTCAAGACTTCGGGAATCATATGCTGAAGGTCCTCCTTGTCTTTACAGAAAACAAGCATTTTCTTTACTTCTTTCGGCAAATAACGCCGGATCAGTTCCGATGCACTCAACGAACCGCGAAAGTCGAGACGGGCAAAGTCTATCTTGTCCTGAATACGCTTGCGCCTTTCAGATGTACAGTCGCTCCTGTTCAACATACGCTGTACCTTATCCAGTTGGTTATTCAGATCGAATACGCTCTGCACCAGGACAGGGACAGGCAGTATCTTATAATACCAGGCCATAGACAAAGACAGTTCATGGAACAGGTTTCCCTTGAAATAGACCTCTACCGTATCGAGCATCTCTTCGGGACGTATCGGAGTGGCCGACATTCCCAGTACACGGGCCTCCGGATTGTTATCTATTACTTCCTGTACAGCCTGTCCCCATACCTCCGCTCCGAAATGATGGAACTCATCAATAATGATATGATCCGCTTTGAGTTCACCGACTGTACCGCGATTCAGGACTAATGCCTGGAAAGTCCGGTAGGCAACATGTGGCATTGTCCTGCCGATTGCTTTTTTGATCTCGGCAATGATCGTAACGTTGGGAGCAATAACTACTATATCGTCTTCCGAATGATTGACAATATAGCGGGCAATCAGATAGGATTTCCCAGTTCCAGTCGCCTGTACAACGGCTCCGATCCTGTTTGTTTTGAATCCTTCCTCGATGGCCCGGTAAGCCGCTTCATTATGTGAAAACAGTTCAATATGCTTTCCCGTTTCCAAGCTTTTCAGATAGCTATCATCCGAAACAGTCAGTCCATGCAGTTCAAAGGAAAGTGCCTCCGGCAGATAACCTCCGTGAGCCAGGATCCGGAACTGGTTGCAGCCGCACATTTCCCCGATACGCTGCATTTCAGTATACAGCCTGTCCACTTCCGGCAAGCCGACAGGTTCCTTATTCCATACCTCTTTCACAATGAAAGTAACGGAATCCTCCCTAAAGCCTACCAGCAGACAGCCGGATTCTTCAGTGACAAAATAATGATAAGAATGGTAAAGATCGCAGAGTGACATTGAGAAAATATGTCAATTTCAGAAATTATTCAACCTCTAAAACCTCAGTTTCCTCTTTGGGTTTGAAAAGGTCTTTGATAAACAGATAACCGACTCCACCGAAAATGGCAAGGAATATAAACCCAATCAGGATCAGTGGTTTCTTGGGAGAGGATGCTTTTAAAGGGACAGTGGCGGGTTGTATTATTGTATATACCGGTGTCTGTTCCTGTACCCGGAGTTTATCCTGCTCCAGCTTCTGGGCCAATGTATTGTAAACATTAAAGGTTAATGTCATTTCATTTTTCAAACGTTCCTGTTCCGTACGGTAGCTGGCTGAGATGATATTCTTATTGGCATCTTCAAAAGCCGCATAAGCACGTTGTGCTTTGTAGTAGGACTCACGGGCTTCGCTAAATACTTTCTCTGTGAATTCAAGGTCCTGCTTTACCTTCTGGGTACGGTAATTTGTGATGTATCCCTGAAGTTTTTCCAATACAATTTGAGTAATATTCGCAGAGATCAATGGGTCCTGCATCTGAACGGAAACAGTGATTACCGATGTCTTTTTATCCACAGAAGCGGAGATGCGTTCCTGTAACGCATTTATGACATCTGCCTGTTCCTTTGTCAACCTGAAAGAAGTCAATTCTCCACTACTTACCGGTTCTTCTTTTGAGAACAAATCTTTCACAACACCCAACAGCTTAAAGGGAGCCTGTACCACATAACTCCACCACGCCCTTTTCTGATCCTCATTCATATAATCATATAAGGATGCAGAATAATCTCCTTTCTCATTTGTCACCTGTACGGGGAATAACTCCAGTAAAAAAGGAATACTGCTGACTACATCCGGATACAGGTCCGGAGAGATGGCATCCGCTCCCGAAGTACTGTTCAGGTTAATCCCTGCCATGGCGGCCAAACCACCCAGATTTCCCATCTTTTTGGATGGGTCGGAAGTTTCGGGAGCAAGTTTTACCGTTGTACTATATTCTTTTGGTATACTAAAAGCAACCACCAATCCTACAACTATCGCGACTCCACAGCATTTGAACAAGAACTTGCGTTCCCCCCATAACCGTTTAGCCAACTCTATTAAATCTATCTCCTGCTCGTTTGTATCCATATCAGGAGCGTTCATTTGAATCATATCCACCTTGTTAATTGATAATTAAAGATTGAAAATTGATAATTATTTCAGTGTGTTGATGATAGAGGTTATCATTGCAGCCATCGATGTGGTCGAACTGGTTATGCTCAAGATTTCTGCCAAACTTGTTTTGCGATCTTGCTGCGTTTTGGCGGGAACAACGATTTCACTGCCGGGCTCTACCTTCGGATAGTGCTTGAAGAAGATAAAACGCTTCCTGGTCGTTGCCACTTTACCATTCATATAAATTACGATCGGATATTTACGGGCAATATCGTTATAACCACCGGCTTGCGACAAACAACTTTTTACAGACATTCCATTTGTATACGTCACACTGTTCGGATAAGTTACAGCTCCACTTATCTTCACTGTACTCTGGAATTGTGGAATATAAAGTTCATCCCCATCACGTAGCACCACATCGTGGGCACTTCCCGGATTTGTCAAAGCCTTTTCCAAATCGATACCCACTGAATAGTCTTTGATGTTTTCCAAAGACAAGGAAACCGAATCACGGCTTTGCTTATTTGCACTCAGTTGCAACAGAGTTTCCAGGCGGCGCATCTCATCCTCTGTCAACTGGCGTTTCAGGCTTGCTCCTTTTACATAGGCATCGGGAGTTATTCCTCCGGCTTTGGCGATAATATCACTCAGACGGGAGTTCTTTTCGGCCAATACATAATCACCGGCAAAAGTAATTTCACCATTGACCTTCACCACCTGTTGTTCCTGATAACCCGGTGAAAAACGCACATACACTTCATCAAACGGTTCCAACGTAAAAACTGTATCACTTTTCTTTCCATCCGTAGAGATTAATCCTAAATTATCGTTCAATTCAAAGTTGAATACTTCTGCTGTACGGTTAGTATTTTCGTACGTCTTTGTATCCTTAATACGACGGGCAACTTCCACATTGACTGTTGCTGCGGATTCCTTTAAACCGCCAGCCATCATAATGGCATCTTCAACGGTCAGGTTATTCCGGTAAGGAAGAACTGTATCTATGTAATTTACCGCTCCGCTTACTTTAATTGTATAAGGTTCGCGAAGGTCAAACAGGGATGGAATGCTCAATTGGTCTTCCGGATTTAGTTCCATATCGGAAGCAGTACCGTTCAGGATACCACGGATATCTACGGCTATGACAGTCGTTGTAAAGTCCGGATTCAAACGGGTGATCTGGGCACGACCAGCAAACTCATCCCCTTTCAAACCGGCTGCCTGATCAACCAGTTGACGGACTGTATGTACCGCCCCATTCAACTCATATTCTCCCGGACGCCAGACTGCCCCTGTCACCGTCAGACGGTTTTCGTAGAAGGGGATCACAGAATCCACCAACAAAGAATCGCCATCCATCATCGCAAAAGTAGGATATTTATCTTCCGTAACAGTTGCTATCTGGTAGCGGCTACCGGCTTTTCGTTTGATACGGACATCTTTCCTGTAAGCATCCCCGGTAAAGCCTCCAGCCATATTCAATAACTGTGAGAGCGTTTCGCCCTTTTTCAACTCAAAAATACGATTACGTTTTACTTTTCCCTGTACTACAGCCAACTGGTCATAAGGAGAAACGATCACCATATCATTCTCTTCCAGACGGATATTCGTATTGTATTTGCCGTTCAGGAGATAATCATACACATCCAGTTTAGCCACTTCCTTACTATTCCGATAGACTTTTATTCCGCGAAGTGAACCGATTTCATTTACACCTCCTGCTGCATATAAAGCATTAAACAGAGTGGCAAAAGAGGGCAGGGTGTAGGTTCCCGGAGCAACGACTTCACCTACAATATTGACTTTGATGCTGCGTATCTGGCTCAGACTAACGGATACGAACGTATTAGCCCCATCCGTATCTCCTGACAAAGTAGACATGATCCGTCCTAATTCCTGTCGGATACGGTTTTCAGCTGTTTCGATAGTCAGTCCGCTGACAGAGACCGGACCTAGATTAGGGATAAGAATTGTTCCTTCGGGAGAAACCTTCAGTTTCAGATTCAGTTCAGAATCTCCCCAGACATTAATTAGCAATTCATCACCAGCAGATAAGACATATCCTTTAGGAGTTGGTACATTCAGATTAGGTTCAAAGGACAGATTCTTGTTTGAAAATATTTCACGGCCGAACACGGTTCCGCTCAGATCTCCCACCGGACGATTGGCTTCCCGCTGAGCATCCAAAGGAGGTATCGCCTTTCCATCCGGAATAGCAACCGTACGATCTGTAACCTCCGCATCCGAGGCTGTACGTGTAGCCTGTTCCGTACCGGATTGCCCCATCCGTTTATTCATCTCCCGACGGATCTGTTCATCCGTCATACCGGCAGCTTTTGCCTTGTTGATCAAATCCTGGGGTACCTGCGCCGCAAGCGGAACCGACAGACACAGTATCCCCCCCAATAATACATTTCTGATTACGATATTCATATTGTTATTTGTTTTGTTGTTATTTCGATTTTAGAAAGAATTGAACTATCCCGTTCCCGTGCTTGACACGGGATCGCAAAGGCACAGACCGTATCCTATAATATCTTTTGATACCGCCAGTTCTCTTGCGGCCCCGTGTCAAGCACGGGGACAGGATAGTTCAATTCTGATAATTTCTGAATCAAAACTTCCTAAACTCCAATCGGACATAATCCGATTGCAGGACCAGATACTTCGATGTTAATTCTTTGACGCCGAAACGTTGTTCCGTCCCGTTCATGCCAAATGGCAATAAGTCTTCAACTTTACTGATTGGCATGACTACAAACAAGGAGTCTCCGGTATATTCCATATTGCCCGTTTGATTACTGACATCAACCTTCATCAAATTGATCGTGTGTAAAGCCACGCTGTAATAAGCACGTTCCGGAACTTCTTCCTCTCCCGACGCATATTCTATCTTCATAATCTGCCAGCGACCATCCAAGTCGCCATTGATCGGCATTTTTCCGCAGGCACTGACTATCAGAACCAGCAACACCGCCACTATATATCTTTTCTTCGTATTTATTAAAGTCATCATATCCATCCCGTTTTTCTGATTGTGAACATCCCCCCGACACTTTTACCCAACATTCCACCTCTGTCAACAGCCAGCGATCCTGTAAAGTCCCAGCCTTTTAACTGATGTGGCGTATAAATTAATTCTACTAACGCATTGCCATTCTTTTTTATCTCATAATATGGTAAGTTATAAGTTCCCCAGCTGTGGGTAAACGATAAAAGGATTCGGTATTGCAATTCGTTGACTGGATTACCCATGATCCCCAAATGATGTCCCTGTATACGATTACTTTTAAAAACGATTTCTCCATCCGTATTGTAAATAGGAGACATAACCAGCGGATTACCAATCCCCATTCCCCAATGCTGCCAACCGGTATAAATGCTATGATTATAATAATTATCCGCACCACTTACCTGTTCTGGTATCTCAGGGGTATGGTCCCAATAAACAGGACCAGTCTGATCCTTTGTTGAAATATATTCGTAAACGAAACTGCTAACAACAGGATTTTTTGGAAACGTTATTTCCATACCCGCCAAACAATCCTTCCAGCCATATTCTCCAAACATCTGCGAATGATCTTCAAAATAATGTTCGTAATAAGGACGGATTGTCCATTCTTTAGGAGCATACCACGTCAGTGAGAAGTTCCAACTGCCTAAATGATTTCCATAAATATTCGTTTGTTCTCCACTTGGCGTATCGCTACCTCCTCCGCTAGGAATAAACACTTTAAAGAAATCCTTTATCCCATTCGGCATATTGATCATCCCTCCTCCTATAAACGCATTTCCCCCGAACTGTGCAGCCATTTCAAGCCCTCCTTCAAAGATCAAAGGGAACTTCTCCCTATTACCGATCTTCACATATAAATCCTTGGAATGATAAAGTACATGCTCCGTATGTTTACCGCCCGGAACCACAAAATCCTTCTGCCAGCCGTCATCCGTAAACATACCATAGGCAATATGCCCTTTAAAAGCCAACCAACCTTTTGTTCCCGGAACAAGCGTATATTCCGGAATACCGATACGCACTTGCGGAATCGGCCGGGCATTTCCCGAGAATGTCAAGCCACCGCTACTCAGTAACGGATTATTGAACTCGCTATGCCGCTCCTTACTTCCGATGCTCAGCCCCAGGCAACGATATTTCAGATCCGCATACAATTGTTGCGCCACGAAAATCGAAGTAAAATTATAGGCTACAGCCAGATCCGCCCCGAAAGTATACGAGAAACGCTTATCATTTTCCAATTCCCGGAAAATACCGGCACGCAGATACCCATTATTTTTTTCAATGGACGAAAGTCCCTGCCTATTCGCTGTCAACCAGAAAGGAGTATGTTCCCCTCCGCTAAAGCTGACACCGGTCTCCACCCGATAACTCAGCCCTTTCGTAAACTGAGCATAAGAGGTTAAAGGGAACATAAAAATTCCTCCCAAAAGAAATAAGCTTAAAATTAATTTCATTCCTAAAAATTTTAAATCAAAAATCTTTATATATTTATCTCAACTCTGAATTTCTTCAGGATAGTAAGGATACATTTATTTAACGATTAATAATTATGGGCTAAAAGAACATTACATTTAAGTAAAGAAGCTACCAACGAACACCGTGACTCCCATGATTGAGAAACAGCTAAATTTTCTAATTGTCTCCTATACATCGATAGAGATTCTACTGATAAACCCTCTAATAAATATTTTAATTCATTTTCATCATATTTACAAGTAATACCTATTTGATTTTCCTCAATATAATCAGCTATCCAAGTACCTTTCGATGCTAATATCGGACATTTCCATCCAATAGTTTCAAACAATTTATAAGGAACTGCAAACTTCCAGTATTCACTTGGATTCACAAATAAACAAAAAACATCTGCTTTACGATATAACAGATCCAAATTAGGTCCAGACTCATGAACTATAGAAACGTTATCACTCAAGTATTCCTCATACTCTTTACTTACCATATTCCATTCCTCTCTTCTACAACAAAATGTAAAATGTCCTCCCTTAGTTACATTCAATACTTTCAAAAATAATTTCAAATCATAATGGGAACCTATACCTCCAACATATAAGAACTCTATTTTCTCTTTTTTCACATGAACTTGTGGTATTCCCTTTTCATGCACAACACAACCTGCCGGAAGACTTTGTGTACAAATTTTCAAATCGAAAGGTAAATAGGCCAACATTTCCAGGGAAGGGACAAAAAGAACATCTACCAATTCCTGATACTTCCTTAAATCATATTTATGAAACCATATTAAAAGTTTTTTCTTCCATATAGATGTTTTATGAATATCAAATCTCCAAAATATATCCCTATAAAAAAGTCCTATTTTTATCCCATGTTTCCTACAAAATAAGAAAAAGCCAAAATCTAAAAAAGGATGTATAGGATAATGATGGCATTCAGTCAATAAAAAAGGTAATGTTGAAGATTCACTATACAAAAAGTCATATTTAACACCTTGCTTTATTTTATCTTTTATCTTTTTTATTGCTATGCTTCTATCTTTTGCATATCCTTCCACCAAATCAACTTCATATCCTATTTCTTTAAACGTATCCAACATTTTCACCGGCCTGATTTGGCTTGCTGAAAATCTATTTCTATCTATCTTGAACGGCAAATAAAATATTATTCTTTTCATACTTCAAAAACAAACTTTCTGTCTTTCATTTTCGAGCCAGTACCCGAGGGCTTATCTCCGAACACATCAGAATACGTATCCGCGAATCAACCAACCTGCGGTATTCCTCTTCCACCTCCTCCGGGGTGAAATATACCGGACAGAGGTACATGAAGGTCGCATAAATGCGGTCGAGCGTTTCAAGCGTCAACGTGCCATCCGGATGGTGATGGTCCAGTTTCGAAAGTGTGCGGCGGTCGATATGCAGACATTCAGACAATTGCCTGAATGATAGCAATCTCCACCTTCTTTGTATCTGCCAAACTTCATCAGAAGCAATCATAATCCATTTATTAGAACCTACGTCGGAAAATTGCCGGGACATTTCGTTTCCACTGAGGGCATCTCCCCATGAAACGGCCCGAAAACAAAAGAAACCTTAATTTATGCTACTATATCCTATATTTGGTACATTCATCCATGTACCATGCTAAAAAATAAGAACCATATCTTTAGCACAAGTATAAAAGGGCATGCCTCTCATACACAGTTTTCTCTGTTTTTATTTTTTAATTAAACAAATTGTTGTTAACATGATTCAAAACACTATTCCATTCCAGCCAAGCCGTTTCGCCTCATTGCGGGCGACAACACCGGTTCCTGTTTCATGGGAAACGATTGTCAACGAACTGACAGGGCCGTTTCATAAAGCGCAAACCGAACTGTATCGGCAGACAATTGCCCGTTTGCACCAAGCGGAACAAGACAACGATAATTTGCTTCTCCCGAAGCTGAAAGCAGAAAAAGAACAAATCAAACAGGCCCAACCTGCCTTTATCGCTTCGGTCTCGCTCACAGGCGGACGTACCTCCGCACACGTTACCGGTTATTCCGGGTTCATCATGGTCGATGTCGACGACATCCCTTCCGGGCAATTTGCCGAGACACTCGCCCGGGTCAAAACCGATCCACATACCTTCCTCGCCCACACCACGATCTCCGGGACCGGCATCCGGGTCTTCGCCCGGATGGAAGGGACTATCACAAAAGGGAACTTTTTCCTTGCCTGGCAGGCTGTCAATGAATATTACGCCGGCCTGAGCGGTATCGGATATGACTTCAAATGCAAAAATCCGACCCGCATGTCTGTCATCTGCCATGATCCCGATACTCTCTACCGCCCCGACGCGCTCTGTTTCCCATTGCCGGACGAACAGACAGGCAAGCAGACAAGTAAGGTGGAAAAACGCGGCCGCAAACCCTCCGTTTCCCGGGCAGCCCTGACCGTGCGCCGCCTCGTTGAACAGGAAGGAATCGCCTACGAAGCACACAGTCACAACGATTACATCTGCCGCTGCCTGTATTGGATGAACCGGTTCGGCATCCCGGAAAAGGAGGCTACGGCATGGGCACTCGATACGTTTGCCGATTACGATGCGGCCTCCGTCCGCTCTACTGCAAAAAGCTGCTATGCATTGACAGCCGAACATGCCACACAAAAGCTCCGCAAGTTCGAACAGACGGTAGCCGGTGGCACAACCCGCGCACGAGGTTGTGCCTCGGTCGAGGAGATGGAGCGTTTCATTGACAGTTACATGGAAATACGCCGTAACCGACTCACCCAACAGGCGGAAATACGCCTGCAAGGCAGCAGTGAATGGCAACGCATGACCGACACCATAGAGAATTCCCTTTGGCGAGCCATGCAAAAAGAGGATATCAATGCAGACCTTTCCCGCCTGCACACCCTGTTGACCAGCGACTTCGTGCCCGAATACCATCCGTTGACAGACTATCTCAATACCCTCCCGCCCTGGGACGGTACGAGCGACCCGATCGGCAAACTCGCCGCGATGGTGCATACCACAGACAACTCCCCTGAAAAATTCGCTTCCTACTTCCGCCGCTGGCTTGTGGGGATGTTGGCGGGAGCACTGGATGAACGGACTGTCAACCATGTCATCTTCGTGCTGATCGGCCGCCAGGGAAGCTACAAAACCTCTTTCATGCAAAACCTGCTCCCACCCTGCCTCCGGCGTTACTTCACGACGAAGACCAACAGCCAGCGGCTTGGCAAAGACGACCTGCTGACCCTCTCGGAATTCCTCCTGGTCAATTTCGAAGAGATCGACACCATGCGCCCAACGGAATTGAACCAACTCAAAGCAATGACCACCGCACTCTACATCGACGAACGACTTCCTTACGGCCGCAACAAAGTACGGTTGCCACACGTCGCCTCCTTCTGCGCTACCGGCAACAACCCGCTCTTCCTCACCGACGATACCGGAAACCGCCGATGGCTTGTTTTTGAAGTGGCAGACATCGACAGTCCCTGGGAACATCCGATCGACCACGATGCCGTCTATGCGCAAGCAAAAGCCTTGCTCGACAGCGGTTTCCGCTACTGGTTCCAAGGCGAAGAGATCGACGAACTCAACCGCCGAAACCGGCGTTTTGAAACACCCAACCCTGCCAGGGAATTGATCCTTGCTTTTTATCGGAAACCTTACGGGTTGGAAAAAGGGCGTTACATCACAGCCAGCCAGATTGTCGCCCGCTTTGGCAACAGCATCCGGCTGACAACCGGACAAGTGGGACGCATCATGAAAGAGCTTGGTTTTGAAAACTTGCATACCCGCAACGGAAATTTCTGGCTGGTCGCAGAGCGGACTACCGACGAGATCACCACCATCTTGCCCGAACCGCAAGAGGAGGAAAAAAACGGGGGCTGACCATCGACCGCTGTGAAGGATGTGAAGGATTTTACCCCCTGTTTGTAAACTATGCGGGAAAATAAATAAATACCGCCCTCTCTTTAAAGAGACCCCGTTATTTATTTGTATTCCCGGAAAGTTTACAAAACAGCCCTCACTGACTTCACATCCTTCACAACATCCGGCCATCAGATTTTCAAATATTAATTTTCTATGATCAATTATCAATTCAATTATGATCTCTTATCCTCTCAAAAAATCAGACCTCGCCAGTCTCTACTTCCCTGAGCTGGCACCTCACCAGGCATGCAATCGCCTGCGCCGTTGGATCATCCGTTGTAAAGAATTGCATGAAGAACTGCTTCTGAGCGGCTATTCGCCCACCCAGCGTTTCTTTACACCCCGACAGGTCCGGCTGATCATCCGTTACCTCGGAGAACCCGGCTGAAAATGAATCCATGAATGGGCATCCTATGAGGCCAAGAATACCCATCCTAAAAAGCTTACAATGCCCACTGTAAGAGGCTAAGGATGGGCATTCTAAAAAACAAAGGATACCCACCGACAGATGCATGAAAAAAAGCGGATGGATTTCCCTCCTGCCGCATCATCCGGCATCACAGCCACCGGCCCCTTGCCGTATATTTGCATTGTAAACATTGTTAAACTATTAAATATCAAAACGTATGCCGCAAGCTTTTTTAGTTCGCAAGTATACTATTCCGGGGGAAGAACCACGGAAAGAAGTATTCAAACCTGCCCCGTTTTATTACGGGACACTATCGACCCGTGATGCCGCCGAGCAAATTGCAGAAGAATCGTCGCTCACCAAAGGGGATGTGCTAAACGTCCTGGACCGTTATCAACGCTATGTCATTCAAAACCTTCAAAAAGGTTACAAAGTTGAACTGCTTGGATTCGGAACGGTCTACAACCGTTTGATCACAGGGAAAGGCGTTGAAAAGGCCGAAGAGGTGAAAGCAACACAAATCAGAAGCATCGTCCCCGGTTTTACTCCTTCGTACACGATCCTCAACGGTACCCGCCGTTATTCACTCTTAGGTGAAAAAACTACCTTAGTAAAGGTGAACATCAACGGGACTCAAGTTCCTGAGGAAGAAGGAGGAGGTAGTGACAGACCGGAAATCGAATAATTCATTAAATTTATAAACACATGCAACAAACCATTGAAGCCAATCCGGCACCGGAAAACCCCAAACACAAAATCTGGGGTATCGTGTTAAAGGTGATCGCCACCGTAGTAGCCACTCTTTTAGGAGCCTTGGGACTCCAGTCTTGCTTGTAGCCATGGTTCCTATCTGCGAAACCGTCTTGCAGGGCGAGATCGAACTCATGCGCCATGCCACTGATAGTGTCCGCTTTATCGTGGTCCACTGTTCCGCCACCCGTTGCAATCGGCCTTATACAGCCGAACAGTTGGAACGCGACCACCGGAGCAGAGGTTTTCGCACGACCGGTTATCATTTTTACATCCGTACCGACGGAACCACCACCCACCCTCGCCTGCTTGGTGAGGTGGGTGCCCATATAAAAGGTTTGAACCATTGTTCCATCGGTATCTGCTACGAGGGCGGACTCGACCCTGACGGGCATCCTGCCGATACCCGTACGCCCCGACAACGCGAACGGCTGGAAGAATTGCTAACGATCCTCCGCCAACTCTACCCGCAAGCCCTCATCACCGGACATAACCACCTCACCCCACATGCACCCAAGGCATGTCCTTGTTTTGATGCCGAATGGGAGTACAGATGGATCTGACGGTGTCTTACCGGCACGCAAACGACATGAAAACCAATCAAAATACATCATGTTGTTTGCGTGCTTATCGAACTATTTTAAAAATCGTAAGAACTATCAACTTAAAGTACTCAAACAATGTAGGATGATTAATATATCTCATATTGAGTTCAATTTTCGCCGGCATAATATCCTCAACATAAGTTTTGTCGGGATTTGAGGACTGGCCCAGTAACCTATTTTCATCCATATACACTATAGATGCATAATCTGTAATACCCGGCCTGACTGCCAACACACACCGTTGTTCAGCCGTGTACATATCGACATACTTACGCACCTCGGGCCGGGGACCTACCAAACTCATATCCCCTTTGAGTACATTGATCAATTGAGGAAACTCATCCAATTTATACTTACGGATATAATAGCCAGACCGTGTAACCCGTGGATCACGCCCTCCTACCGTAATAAGTCCCTTCTTATCTGGCTACAACATCAAAAAAACGTTTCAAATCGATTGATTATTTTATTGGGTAATAATATCAACAAAATTAGAGATCACATATTCTACGTCCTCATCCGTAAGACTGGTATGCAAAGGAAGAGTAATCTCGTTATGGTATTGGTTGTAAGCATTCGGATAATCTACGATATCAAAACCTAAATTTTTATAGGCCGTCATCATCGGTAAAGGTTTATAATGTACGTTACAAGCGATCCCACATTCAGCCATCCGCTCTATCACAGCATTTCGATATTCCACATCCTCACCAAGCAAACGTACAAGATACAAATGCCCACTCGAAGAATGGTCATCACCAAAATGATCCAAGACCTGCACATCGCACCCCTTCAGTCCTTCATTATACCTCTCAATAATCTGACGACGACGATACAACATTTCCGGATAACGCTTCAACTGCGCTAGACCAATACCCGCCATCACATCCGTCATATTACACTTATAATATGGAGCGACAATATCATACTCCCATGCCCCCAACCTCGTTTTAGCAAGTGCGTCCTTGTTCTGCCCATGAAGGGAAAGCAATTGAAACTGTTTATAAAGAGACTCGTTGTCAACCCCATCATGATTTCTCCAAGTCAACGCACCTCCCTCTGCTGTCGTAAGGTTTTTCACAGCATGGAAGGAAAACGAAGTAAAATCAGCGATCTCACCACACATCTTTCCATGCCATTTGGCACCAAAAGCATGAGCGGCATCCGCAAGTACGATAACCCGACCGTATGCCTTCTGGATATCGTTCGCTGGCGAAAACAAATGTTTCTTGCTCTCTACGACAGCGAATATTTTATCATAATCACAAACCACACCCGCAAGATCAACAGGCAAAACAACCTTTGTCCTCTCCGTAATCGCATCTGCCAACTTATCATAATCCATTTCAAACGAATTAGGAGCGGTATCTACCATGACAACCTTTGCCCCCACATGGCAAGTTACGCTTGCGGTAGCAGTATACGTATAAGCGGAAGTAATCACCTCGTCTCCTGGTCCAATACCCAAAACACGCAATATCAACTCCATACAAGCCGTAGCCGAATTCAAGCATACAGCTTGCTCCGTCTGACAGCACATGGCGATTAATCTCTCAAATTCTTTTGTCTTAGGCCCCGTAGTGATCCAACCGGAACGAAGAGCCTCTGATACTAGATTAACCTCACTCTCAGTTATATCAGGAGGAGAAAAAGGAACTTTCTTCATAAGAAATAATTTTAATATTCTATTTAGGATATAAATTTACACCTGCTATTCTCAAAATCTTGTTGCGCAATACCCGAAGCACAAAGGCTTATACTCGTCTTGCTTATTCTTTGCATAATATCATTTGAACCTTATCACAAGTTTCTCATAGAATTTTCTTATCTTTTCTTCACATTCTTCCATTGTGTCGCCCTGAACTAACATTTCACCGATACAGTCATTGGAGTTTTTAAAAGAAGAAACTTTATCCCCCTTATTTACAAAGAAGCTAACATAAGGCAGCATGTCCTTATCATATTCAAGTAATTCAAGTACACCCGTTTCTGCTGAATTGATCATCTTAACTAAAGTTATCTTACCCTTCATATTAGGGGTGAAATATGAAAATGGATCTTCACCAACAGCTACAGCAACAATCATCTTATAATAATCCATTCCATAGTGATACCCTGTCATTTCCGGGAGACAATTTGCACCAACTCTTCCACTCAGTTCTAAAATGTATGGAACATCATCTTTAACAATAAAATCGATATTAACCGCACAATTATTCAACTCAAGTGCATCGATAGCTTTACCTGCTTCTTCGGCGATTCTCTTGCGCAGTTTTTCACTACAATCTAATGGTGCATAATGGCCAACAGGAACGGTCGACTTACCCTCATGAGCAATTATATCACCGTGAGGAAGCACAAATACAATTTTACCATTACAAACAAAAGCTTGAGCACCAAGTTCCCTACCTTCTATAAATTCCTCTACAATGCAGTATGTAAGATTAGACTCACTGATTGATTTACAGTAATTCTCCATCAATTCTGTTTCATCCTTACATATGTAGACACCTTTGCTACTCTGAAGATCAACAGCTTTCACTATGACAGGGAATGTCAGTAACTCTAACGCCCTCTTCAAGTCTGCCTCCTTTTCAAGCTTCATGAACTTCGCAGTATTAACCCCCTTATTAAAAAGAGCCTGCTTCATTTCATACTTGTTGTTACAACGTTTTGCAGCAGATTCTGTGATACCATTCAATCCTAAATGATCGTTTAAGAAACCAACAGTCTCTATAGCTCTATCCGAACAGCAAATTAAAACGCCATCAATCTTTTCATCTTTAATAGCTTTCATAACATCGTACTTATCCATAATATTAGCTATGAAAATCTTCTCTGCCAATTTATAACCTGGATAATTACCTTCCATACCTACAACGTATGGCTTTATACCGAGTTCCAAGGCTGACTTTATTGCATTTATATTGCTACGTCCCCCACCTAAGAACAATAGTTTCTTGCTAGCTATCATATTATTCTATTTCAAACATCACTTTCTCTTTTGCTTTTATACATTGTGCGACAGCTGCTTCCGCTGACTTTGCCTGACAGACTATCATCCCTACTCTGTCAAGACTACTATGTATTGAAGTCACCTTATCTCCAACATGTTTAGTAAACATGATATCACACACACCTTCCTCATTCAGAGCATCTTCTTCTCCTGTTATAGATTTAATTGTACCTAGTGGCAAATCGAAATATCTAATAGCACTACCACAATACAATTTCCGTTCCAGGTCAGGTTTGTTCCCTAGAGCTATGTCAATCGTTGCTTTAATCATATCAATACCTGTTGACAATGGAACAAGATGCGTAGCGATACAGTCCCCCCCCATTCTTGCTCCTAGCTCGATCATCTTCGGTCCACACTCTGTTACCATCATCTCAACATGAACTGGACCATTCTCAATACCAACAGCAGCACATGCTTTTGTTGCAACATCGTGAATTTTATCCAAGGCTTCACCAATAAAGCGAGATGGTTGTGAATGCCCCATCTCCACAAAATTTGGAGCTCCTGTAGTTAACTTGTCAGTCACTTGCAGTATGTGAACCTTGCTTTTATAGACAATCACTTCAACACTCACTTCATGACCTTGCAAATATTCCTCAACAATAACACTACCATTTCTAGACTGCTCACGACTATATTTATAAGCATCAACCAATTCGTCAACCGACTTAATCAAGACAACACCACGGCTTCCTGAATTATCCGTAGGTTTCATGATACAAGGGAAAGTAAATTCAGCAAAATTTTGATTAAAAACAGCCTCATTATCAACAATATAATACCACGGAACCGGTACACCTGCAGAGCGAAAAGCCTTAATCATTTCAGCCTTATCAGTTGATTTCAAAGCTGTATCAGAAGTAATTCCCACAAGACCTAGCTTGCTTGTGGCAACAGCTATGCTTCTCATTGGCATATCTGTTGCCAATGTTATTATCCCATCCGGTTGATATTCCTCAGCAACTCTTACAATTGCTTCAATGTCAATAGTACTTGCATTGAAATATTTGTCAGCATATGGTACTCCTATTGCCTCTGGATTAAAGTCGGCTACAGCTACCTCTAACCCCATCTCTCTTGCCTTTTTAATTGCTGGAAGCTGGAGTATTGAAGCTCCAATTATAAGTATTTTTTTTTTCATTATTTCTTCATTGATTCGCCCGTATTAATATTCTTGTTTCCAATAACAGTCCAAAATGTCTTAAATAAAACTTTAATATCCATCCAAAATGTTACGTTATCTGCATAATAAGCATCATACTTGAACTTCTCATCTTGACCTATCGAGTTACGGTAGTATGCCTGAGAGTAACCTGTCACACCAGGACAGATCGATACTCTCTTCTTTCTTACTTCACTATACTCTGAGTACGGAGTTGTTGTCAAAGATGGACGTGGACCTACCAGACTCATATCACCTATTAGGACATTGAAGAATTGAGGAAATTCATCTAAACTGGTCTTACGAATAAACCTACCAATAGGAGTAACACGTGGATCATTGTCTGAATTAAATGTCGAACCATCAGCATTACGTATGTCTTTAGAATTGATGTACATTGAACGTAACTTAAACATTTTAAAAATCTTACCACCTTTACCTACTCTCTGACCATTAAAAAAAATCGGACCTCTATCCGTGAAATAAATTAGAGGTGCTAATATTACAATTTCCAACACCACAAAAGGACAGATACACAACGATCCTACTATGTCTATCAGTCTTTTAAAAAAACACTTATACATAGCTTATATACCTTTTATTAATTCTTGTTTAAACACAGTATAAAATGCAGCTTTTGAAGCATTAATATCAAAGTTCTTTATTTTTAATAAATTATAGTTTCCCATTTTTTGGCGAAGTTCACTATCTCCACAAATCCTCTTGATACCTTCCACAAAACCATCAATATCTGTTACATCATACATAAATCCTCCTTTTTCATTATCAATCAAATCTGTGTTACCACGAATAGCAGAAACAACACAAGGTAAGCCACTTGCCATTGCTTCCATCAGAGAACGAGCTAAGCCTTCTTGTTTTGACGTGAATAGAAATACATCAGAGGCCTTCACGATCTTCGATACATCGCCTCTTCTACCAAGAAATTCAACTTGTTTTTCAATACCAAGTTTTACGCAGAGTTGTTTCATTTCATCCATTTGAGGACCGTTTCCACAGATAAGATATTTGAGATTATTTACTCCAGCTTTAGCTATAGCGTTCAATGCAACAGCATAGTTCTTACGAGGAACTAAGTCACCCATTGAGACAAACACTATTTCATCATCTTTAATATTATATTCTTTCCTCAATTCAGATTTATCCTCCCCTTTGTTAAATACAGATAAGTCAACACCTACACCTGGTACATAATAAACTTTACCATTTTTACGAAGCTTGAATTTTTTAGCTCTCTCGTAGTCCTCTTTATTAATCGTGATGAGAGCATCGGTATAATGAGCCAACCATTTCTCTATAGGATAATAAAGCAACCAATTCACTATTGAAGCCCCTTTGAAAAAGTGAAATCCATGAGCAGTATATATCACTTTTTTGTGGTATTTACAACCACAAAGTCTACCAATCACACCACCTATAGGAGTATTACAATGAATTACTTCTATATTTGAATTTTTCTCCAAAAAGGCACAAAGATTCTTATATGCTTTTATGTTATCTTTAATAGCAAATGGATTTCGAAAACTATTTTGGTTGTAATAAACGACATCATATTGCTTACAAGTTATCAACTTTGGATTATTTGAGTTGATTCCTATATACAATTTATATCCCAGCTTATCAGCCGCATAAATTGCAGGCAAAGCAAAAGAATCAACATTAACAGTTTTAGGTTCACTGATAATATGCCCCGGTTTAGAAGAATTGCTGACAAATAAATAACCTTTCATATTTTCCCTCATTATATTACATCATGTTTAGCATTATTTTATAAAAAATTCAGACAACTCATAAGCAAATGTAGTGATAATCAATATTAAGTATTTCTAATTGACAAACAATGATTTGCTAAGATGCTCGACCAATACCTCTTAGTAGCATAAACACTCATTATATAAAGATTCTATCTGCCTAGCAACTTTACTTGGCGAGTATTTATTTATAATATCCTTACTTATTATTTCCGGCTTGTATTCATTATAATGACTGTACATATATTCCATTGCATCAATCAACTGTTCCTCGTTATTCCGCTCTATCAACAAACCATTAGAAAAATTCACAAAATCTTCAGGACCACCACACTTGGTAGCAATAACAGGTAATCCTAAAGCCATTGCTTCAATATAAACGACCCCAAATGTTTCAGAATTTGATGGCAAGACAAAAATATTCGAGACTGATAACTTTGGTAACATTTCATCTCTAGTCAATTTACCTGTAAGCTCTACATAATCTTGAAGGCCTAATTCTATAATCAAGTTTTTCAAATCTTGCTTTTGAGGTCCATCCCCAATGATTGTTAAACACTTATTTTCAAATTTCAACTTTGAGAATGCTTTAAGCAATAAATCAAAGCATTTTCCTCCAACAAGCGCACCAACCGATATAAAAGAAAAATACGCTCCGTCTTTATTAGAATCACATTGAGCTTCGATATTAAATTTAGATATATCCAACATATTCGGTATAACAATGCTCTCCACACCAAATTGTTTACTTATATTTGTTTTTAAACTATTTGAAACAGTAATAAGAGCATCCAATTTAGGATACACATTTTCAGCATAAAATTTAACATGATTCGGTATATTACTTTTTCCTACAAAGCTCCAATGCTCAGTACCGACACACGGTATTTTGAATCTGCTCTTCAAATTTAAAGCAATGGGCATAGTATACAGATAATGTGCATGTATGATGTCTGGCTTACCATGATTTCGAAGAATGATCCAATACATTAATTTAGCCATCTGAACTATATAAAAATAACCTAATTTATACATAGTCTTTATCGGCATTGGTAACAAATAGAAATTATACACATCTATTCCATCTACAAATCTATGATTAAGACCAATATGTCTATCACAAGCGTTAAAACGTCTGTCTATGCTAAATACGACAACCTTATGACCTAAAGCTCGTAGTGCCCTAACTTGATCCGCCTCAAAATTCCCATTCATCACATCCAAAGAAGAAGGAAAACCTCGAGATACAACTAAAACAAACACTTAGACATTCCTTTTAAACAGATTGGACATTCCTATAAAAAAATTAGCTCTGTATCTTAATCCTAAATTAACAGCCTTTAAGACAGGTACTATACCATAAGGGAATAACCTTTTAAGAAAAGGTAATATCGAATACTGGTATTCTTTTTTTCCAGACTCTCTAAGTAATTGATTCTTTCGAAGAATAACTTCATATCTAATAAGAAAAGCTTCCATAGACTTTTGCGTGATCAAACTTCCTGTTTTTTCTGTAACACAATAAAACGTTTGGATATTAACATGAATATTCTTTGCACACAATGCCACTTTTGTAGAAAACATAGTATCATTACAATATCGTGTCTCATCAAAAACAATATGATTAGAAAAAACCAATATACTCCTAATCATTTTCCCCCAAGGAACATCATGTCTAAATCTAATATTATCTTTCGTCCTATCTGAAGAATCATCATATTCTTCAATGTATCTATTATACACTTTATATCTATCCACAGCCTTCTCCGTATCGCTATCTACACTTCTAATACCCAAATAGACAATATCATATTTTGAATACAAATATTCATCGCATAGTTCAAACGCCGAAGGTAAAAAGAAGTCATCAGAATCAGCAAATATCAGCCATTTTCCTTTTGCAATCTTAAGCCCCTCATTCCTTGCACCTCCTGCCCCTCTATTCTCCGATAAAAAAATCATTGAAAATTTAGCAAAAACAAAGAGAGGTAATCGTTTGAATTCTTCTTTATCTAAATTACTATTATCATCTATTACCAATATCTGAATATCGTCTCTATCTGGGATTGATAAAAGTAATCTACGCAAAGTATTAATAGATCTATAATGAGGTATTATAATAGTATAATTGATCATTTTTCAATAAATTTACAAGTAAGCACATCTTTAGAAATAAACATAAAAAACACAAACATATATACAAATGTATTTATATATACTTCAAATTGTGACATTAAGAAAAATATAATTACAACTGCTATTAACAAAGACCTCTGATACTTATTTTCAACAGATAACACTTGCTTAATTCCAGTATAAACAAACATCGCAAACAGTATTAAGCCTACCACTCCTCCTTGTATCAAAACATGTAAAACAATATTATGTGTATTTACAGCATTGCTCAATAAAAGCTGAAACCACTCTTTATCACATACTCCATAACCAATTAACGGACTATATGATATTTGAAATAACGCATAAATCCAAATGGACGTTCTATGCGAAAATGTCATATCCTTTCCCAAACCTTCTACAAAACTACTAACAAAAGGTACATTGAATATCGAAAGTACTGGTAAGACAAATGTGAAAAAAAACAATACAATCCCAACCAAGATTGATATGTTTTCTACCTTTAGAAAAAAAATATTTTTTAACAAAAACAACAGTAAGTAATAATAGTAATATAGAAATCGTTGCCGTTGCTGAACCTTCTATTGCGACAGAAGCGACACAGACTACAAACAACAAAATCAAACTTCTTTTACAACCTGTCTGAAACGATTCTATTATTTTTAAAAAAATCGCCGGCATAAATACTGCCCCAAACTGGTTATAATTCGTTGAAATAAGATAGACTTTATCTCCATCAACGTAACCCATTATTGATGAAAAAAAGAGTAATTGAAAAAAATTCAAATAAACAATAAATGTAAAAACAGATGACAAAATGGTTATTATCTTTTCTTTGCGATTAGGAGTATACAATGTAAAGATATAACGAATCGAAAGAGATTTCATTACAAAAGGAACCTGCATAATCCAACTATGACCATTTAGTATAGAAGAACACACTAACCAGGAAAACAGTAACAACAATAAAATATCATACTTCGTAAAAAACTGTTTCTTATATCTCAAACATCTTATGATGTGAAGGATTAAACTTGTCACAAAAATTACTTTCGACAATATGTTGAACAATGCGAATAATAATGGAAATTTGTATTGAGTTTGAAAGCATGCACTCCCTATTACTATAAAAAAAGTAAACCATAACAATACATCCCTAAAGGATAGCACTATACTCCTATTTATATTTCCCATAAAACATAATCATCTTTTATGTTTTGAAACCACTTTCAATGCTATTTCTCTTATTTTTACTTTTTCATTCTCTTACATAAAAAATTGAGACACTAAAACTTCCAAAACTACAAGAGAATAAACAAAAATTTATTTGACCTATCCACTCCTCACATCAAAAACGATGCAACCAATACTATCTCAAAAAAGACACGAAATCTATTCTTTAAACACTAATCTCCCGATGCCACTTTCTTTATCTTTTTATTCTCAACAATCCTAATCGCCAATTTCTATAAACTAAAGAAACAAAGCTAAAACCTTCTACTGTCACCACCATCACTGTCACCGTATACATATTTATATTATGTGTAAGCAAAAGCAAGCCTATCCCTACCAAAAAAAACAAACAATTACCAACCATCACCTTCATATAGACAGACGAATACCCCATAGGGACAAGCCGATTTCCTCCTATAAAAGTATTAAATGAAACCAAGATAGCGGATATCCCCAATAAACGCATGATAATAGAAGCTTCTCTCATATACTTCCCGGTGAAAAAATACACGATCTGGTCACTACCGATAAACACACAGATATAAGCCAACAGCACAATTCCCACCACCAAAAACATCACACGATTCACGAAAAGGATATTACGTTCTCGGGAAATCTTCGGGAAAACGGCTTGCGCCATCATGGAAATAGGGAGCTTCATCAAATGCAACACCTTATCAGCCATGTCATAGATAGAGACTTCCGACATTCCCAAAAAAGAACCTATTACCAATTTGTTCACATTCACATAAATCTGGGTAGACAAGTTGGAAATAAATAATGGAAAACTTTCCCTATAAGCCGATTTTAATTTTCGTATAGGTATCACGGACAGCCTTATCCTCTCCTTTCCCAATACGATATACAATGACAAGCAACCCGCCAACATAGCACCAATACCATTCAATAAAGGAACTATCAGATAATCCTCCCGCTCATGGACAAACAAGAAGATAGCAACCACGAATAACAGACGGGCTGACAAATTCACGATCGTGATATACTTCATCTTCTCAATCCCTTGGAAGAACCAGATAGGTAACAGAAGCTCATTAAAAGTCAACAGAAAAGAGAGTGCGTAGACCCAATAATGATCCTCAAAAAACGGGACTATGCTTATAACTGATAAATATACGACAAGACAAATAACCCATAAGATCAATTTACATAAATAAGTAGATGATACAATATTTGATAATCGGGTCTTGTCGTCCTTATAAACAGCGACATTTCTTGCCCCGGACATATTAAATCCGAAATTTATTACCAACGAGACATAGTTGACAATCGTTTGGGCAAATACGATCACCCCATATAATTCCAACCCTATGACACGCAACAAATAAGGATAAGTCAACAAGGGGAACAGGATCGTAAATACCTGCAATATGCTCAGGTAGGAGAAATTCGCCAATACAGTCTTATTCCTACCCAGTTTTTCCTTCAAAAATATCATCTTTGGATACGAATCCTAATCCCTATTAAAAATATCCCTCGTATATACTTTCCCCATTACATCATCCAGACAACCGTCATAGCGGTTGGCAATAATTGCGTGGCTCATCTCCTTAAACTTAACAAGGTCGTTCACCACAGTACTACCAAAGAAAGAAACTCCATCCTCTAGCGTAGGCTCATAAACGATCACACATGCTCCTTTCGCCTTGATGCGTTTCATCACGCCTTGGATAGAAGATTGACGGAAATTGTCGCTGTTCGACTTCATTGTCAGGCGATAAATACCTATCACGCAATCCTTCTCTTCTGCATGACAGAAACTGTTCCGATCACTATAACTATAATAACCGGCCTTACGTAATACCTGATCCGCAATGAAGTCCTTACGTGTCCGGTTACTCTCCACAATGGCGGTCATCATATTTTGAGGAATGTCTTGATAATTGGCCAACAACTGCTTGGTATCCTTGGGAAGACAGTAACCACCATAACCAAAACTCGGGTTATTATAATGAGTACCAATGCGTGGATCCAACCCTACTCCCTGGATGATAGCTTGCGATTCCAATCCCTTCACTTCCGCATAGGTATCCAACTCATTGAAATAACTAACACGTAAAGCGAGATAGGTATTGGCGAACAACTTAACGGCCTCGGCCTCCTTCATACCCATGAAAAGCGTGGGTATATCTTGCTTGATAGCACCTTCCCGCAACAAGTCGGCGAAAATATGAGCTGCTTTTTCTAAAGCTGGAATATCAGCGATGCGACGAATGGCCTCATTCTCTTCCTTGAACCGTTCATCTGTAATCAGTTTCGGGAAACCTACGATGATACGACTCGGGTATAGATTATCGTAAAGGGCTTTACTCTCACGCAGGAACTCCGGAGAAAACAGTAAATTCAACTTCCGTATCCCTTTTTGAGCGTACCTCAAATAGAGGCTACGACAATAACCCACGGGAATCGTAGACTTGATCACCATTACGGCTTCAGGATTGACACTTAATACCAAATCGATTACATCCTCAATGTGGTGCGTGTCGAAATAATTCTTCGCTGGATCGTAGTTTGTTGGAGCCGCTATAACAATGAAATCAGCATCACGATAAGCGGAAGCCCCATCAAGCGTGGCCGTCAAATCCAACTCTTTCTCAACCAAATATTTCTCAATATACTCATCCTGAATAGGCGACTGCTTGCGGTTTAACATTTCCACCTTCTCAGGAATGACATCCACAGCCATCACTGCATGATGTTGCGCCAGCAAGGTGGCAATACTCAATCCTACGTAACCGGTTCCAGCTACGGCAATCTTAATTTCTTTCGACATATTGATATTTGATTTATTAACATTTTCCATCTTCCTATTTGAGAGAATATTAAAAATATTCTTTCTTATTCAAACCTAAACCAACAATCGCTATATATATTACTTCTTCCTACTTATCCAGTTTCTCATACTCCGAATTCCGACTTATAAACTCCGGCACGATCGATTTCATCATTTTTACGGTTTCCAACTTTTCTACTCGGATTGCCAAATCTATTAAATGATCAATACCGGCTGATATCTCGGCAAAATCATATTCACGCACTTTCGCACGGAAAATTTTAGCATTTATGGTAGGAAGCGTATTTTCCTTAGTTGCCAACAACTCTTCATACAATTTCTCACCCGGACGAAGACCGGTATATTTTATTTCAATGTCTTTATCGGGAATAAGACCTACCAACTCTATCATTCGACGTGCCAGATCGGCTATCTTTACCGGAGTCCCCATATCAAACACAAAAATCTCGTTCCCTTCTCCCATAAATGCAGCTTCCAAAACAAGACGACAGGCCTCCGGAATTGTCATAAAATAACGGATGATGTCGGGATGAGTGACGGTCAAAGGACCTCCTTTTGCCAGTTGGTCACGAAAACGAGGAATAACAGAACCATTGCTCCCTAATACATTCCCAAAACGAGTAGTGATAAATCGAGTTTTACCAGGATGGATTCCTTTATTTATCGCAATACTCAGACTTTGTACATAGATTTCGGCCAAACGTTTGGAGGCTCCCATCACATTCGTAGGGTTAACCGCCTTGTCCGTAGAGATCATGATAAATTTGTCTACATCATATTTTACAGACATGTCTGCCATATTACAGGTTCCCTGGACGTTGGTGTGCACAGCTTCGCAAGGGTTTTCTTCCATCAAGGGAACATGTTTATAGGCTGCCGCATGAAAAACATACTGAGGATGGAATCGTTTAAAAACACTTTCCACTCGAGCCAACATCCGGACATCTCCCATAATCGGAGTGAAAACAACTTCCGGATATCGATCTTCCAACTCCAGACGAAGAGTATGCATAGGTGTCTCGGCACTATCAAACAAGATCAATTGCTTTAATCCTAATTTACATAGTTGACGACAAAGTTCACTACCGATAGAACCGGCAGCTCCTGTAACCAGCGTAACTTTTCCTTTTAATTCACCTGCTATTTTTTTTAGATTGATATTTATTTCATCACGCCCTAACAGGTCTTCAATACGAATCTCAGGTAAATTATGCAGGTTGACTGTTCTGCTTTTTAACTCGTTCATTGCTGAAAATACCAACATACGAATCTTTTTTTTCTCGCAATAACGCACCAGACGTTCACTTTCTGCTTTTACGACATGATAGTCGGTAAACAAAATCGTCTTGATCCCTTTTCGATCCACTAAAGCATTAAATTCCATCTGATTCTTGACAGAATAAACGGGATAGCCTCCTATACGAATTTTACTTCTCTCCCCTATTCGTATATATCCTCCAATCTGACAACTATCGGATTGTTTCCATAGAGAAATTACAGATGAGCTTGATGATGTACCTTCTTCCCTATAAATTAATAACTTCTCATTATTGGAAGCAATACTTCTAACTATCATGCTATACATCATTATTAATAAAGCACGAAACGTTGTCAGAATAAAGAAAGTCAGGAATAAATCAAGCAAACCTCCTAAAAAGATTTGAAGAAAAGATAACGAGTGGATAAAACAGGAAAGGGCTACAATCATCAAAGTAGCTTTCACAAAAGAGGCAATAGCAATACGCCCCGTCTCTGTAAAAGTTGAATGACGAATGACACCTTTATAGGTCTGGCAGGAAAGAAAACAAATTGTACTGCATAGGATGGAAAAGAGATTTATATAAATAAACTCACGTACCGGCAGACTTATTTTCAAAATATTGCCAAGGGTCGCAAATACTAAAAAAGTGGATAAAACCGAGAAAAACAGGTCTATAAAAAAGATTACCCAGCGATTGAAGTATTTTTGCTTCGAGAAGAGGATAATAAAATCTTTGATTTTCAACACATTAATACTAGTTATATGTTATAAAAATGCTCGTCAGTCCCATAATTGGACTGACGATTATCGCTTGTTTTTCAAAGCCTACACAAAGAAAAGGATGACTAAAAAAAACGATCGTTTTTTCTAGTCATCCTTTTTCTGTTTAAAATCATTAATCATTGATTAACAGAGATTTTGTATAAATCAGAGGAGAAATATTGATAATTAAGGTCATAATAATTCTGAAAAGGCTTTGATTATTGGATTATAAAGAATAATTTTGCACACGAATAAATGACTAGAAAAAACGATCGTTTTTTCTAGTCATCTCACTTTCACCTTGTCAATTATTGAATATTATTTATAAAGAAAGTTTACCTAAATTAGTTTTTGCACTCTCAGCATGATTTTAATCTTTATAGCCAAATCGGTTAAGGTTAGGAAGCTATTGGAGATCATGGAAGATTCCCCATTCTCCGATATTTCGTTCTTTCCGATCGAACGAAACACCGACTTTTATCAGTTTACGATGATCTATTTGATAAGGTAACAGGTATCCTTTATCGTTTATTTGTTGTAAAGCATCTTCTATACTTCCGTCCAACTTAAATTCGAAAACGTAAATATATTCTCCAGTTTTGACAACTGCATCCGCACGGCCTTTGGCACTACGGACTTCTGCATCACAGAACTGCCCCATCAATTTAAAGATCAGATAAAAGACAACCTGGTAATGACGCTCTGTCTTGTCATTCAATTCATAAGGGAAATCCGCAAAAAAAGCACGCATACGTCGCATAAAAGCATCGACATCGCCGGACTCCAGTTCATGGACAAATTTACCGATATAGAAGCCTCTTGCTTCTTCAGTGATGGAAGAATAGAAAGGAGCGATAAAGTTTAGGAATCCGTAACGCACTTCTTCGTTTGGAAATTCCAGTTTATAGAGTTTAAAACGAGCATCATATTCTTTGATTGTCAGATATCCGCTTTGATAGATTAACGGGATCGGGTTGTTCCGTTCAGCACGGTATTCGGTAAAAGCCGATGCTTGTGTCTCTACACCATCGATCAAAAGACGAAGGTCGTATTCGCTTTTCTTCAATAATTCGACCAAAAAGGTAGGAGTTCCGGTCTGGAACCAATAATCACCAAACTCTCTTTTGTCTAATGCACTTAACGTACTGAAAGGATTAAACACTCCCTCCCGGTTTGGATGAAAGTGGTAGCCGTCGTATTGCTTCACCATCATTTCAACTGTTTCTTCCCATGTCAGTGACTGCATTTGACCTAGCTGTTCCAATTCGGGACGCAAGTTCGCAGTTAACTCTTGATGTGTTATACCGCAAAGAGTTGCATAATTATAGTCGAGGCTTATATCATTAAGTTGGTTCAAATCACTAAAAACACTTACTTGTGCAAATTTAGTGACACCGGTCAGGAATACAAAACGCAGATAACGGTCAGCACTTTTGAGAACGCCATAGAACGCTTTCATCGTACGCCGATAGGCTTCCATCAAAGATTCATTATTAATAGCCTGCAAAAGAGGTTTATCGTATTCGTCGATCAAAACAACTACCTGACGCCCGGTTTGTTCCCAGGCACGACGAATAACATAAAAGAAACGTTCTTCCGGAACACGCAATTTCATTTCATCTCCGTAAACAGCTTCCCACATTTCCAAATATTGATTTAAAATAGCTACCAGATCTGCTTCCGTTTCATATTTACGGGCATTCAAATCAAGATGCAACACCGGATAAGTATTCCACTCCTGTTCTAATTTTTCAATGGCCAAACCTTCAAATAGTTCTTTTTTTCCTTGAAAATAGGCCTCCAATGTAGAAATCAGTAAACTCTTTCCGAAACGACGGGGACGACTGAGAAAATAAGGCTTTCCCTTCATCACCAATTCATAAATCAATGCTGTTTTATCGACATACAAATAGTTCCCATTCCGAATATCTTCAAAATCTTGTATTCCTATCGGTAATTTACGACTCATCATTATACGCTATTTTAACTTTTATCTAGTTGTTGAACAAAGATAAACATTTATCCGTATAAAGCGGAAACAACCAACCAATTAATATCGACCACAACAGAATATCAAAAAAAATCAGCCAAGTAGCAAACCCATATGCTACCTGGCTGATTTTATTTTAAGAATTCCAGATCAAATCCGGAAAGAAAATCATTATTGAGGCATCGGAGCTGCTGAAGGCGGAGGTGTCTTTGTCCCCCACTCTTTATTGGCTCTCGGGCCCATTTCAAGTTCAAGCAGGCCGCCTTGGGCGATGTCGCTGTGCTGGAACCAGGGCTGGTTCAGGACTTCGCCGTTAAGGCGGGCCGACTGCACATATTTGTTTTCTTCGGAAGCGTTGTTTGCTTTGATCTCAAACGTATTGCCGTTACCCAGGTCGATCTTTACATCGGTAAATACCGGGCTACCTATATTATAGGTAGGCGAACCGGGAGTAACCGGATAGAATCCCATCTGGCTGAACACTACGAAAGCAGACATACCACCACCGTCTTCATCACCGGGGACACCCATCACGTCGTTACGGAACCACTGGTTCAACAGCGTACGGATACGTTTCTGTGTCTTCCAGGGCTGACCGGCGTAGTTGTACAGATACGGGATATGCAAACTCGGCTCGTTGGCCATCGAGAACATACCTACATTGCCGGTATGGTCGGGAAGGAAGGAATAAAAACTCCATTTGGACATACCGAGCGGTTCGTTGAACATGGAATCGAGATCCAAAACAAATGCTTTGTCACCACCGATCATAGAGATCAGGTCGCCGATATTATGCTGTACATCCCAACGATACACATAGGCATTGTTCTCATCGTAATAATCGCGGGCACCCAGGCCACCGTCATAACGGTAATCCATCGGTTCGATGAACTTGCCGTCCTTATCCTTCGGATGGAAGAAACGGGTTTCGGGGTTGAACAGGTTGCGGTAGTTGTAGGATTCGCGCAGGTAATGTTTGGCTTCGTCAGTCTTACCCAGTTCGGCTGCTATCTGTGAGAGACACCATTGGTCGTAGGCTGTTCCCAGCGTAACGGCTACCGGCTGGCGTTTTTCCCAGATAGAGACGTTGGCTACCGTTTCCTTTTCGCCGGGTTTCAATGCGGGGATATAACCGTGTTCCTTATAGAAATCGTCCAACCATCCGGCAGGGGCAGCCGACCAGGGGATCAGTGTTTTCTCTTCGATACCTTTCTTTGAAGCAATATAAGCCTTTTCCAGGTCGAAGCCGCGTAAACCTTTCTTCCAGGCATCGATCACGGTGGCTACGGCATGGTTGGAGTTCATACGGCGGGAGTCGCCGGTAACTTCCGGGAAGGTCGGCATCCAGTTCGTACCCATCTGTTCCGCCATCAGCAGGAAAGAGTTGATGATATCGCTTTCACGTTCGTTATCGATCAGGATACGCAACGGATGGGTTGCACGGTAGGTATCCCAGATCCAGTCGTCGGTATAGAACGGACGACCGCCGTCTTCATGGATCTGACCGTCGAAGGCACTGTAGTAACGGCCGTCTTCGCTCAGGTTGACCGGACGTTCGTAGCAACGGTATAAAGAGGTATAGAATACGGTCTTGTCGTCGTTGGTTCCGCCTTGCGTCTGGATTTTGCCGAGGGCATCGTTCCAGTCGTTGCGAGCGATCTTGGCTACAACGTCCACATCGTAGGCGGCGATCTCACGTTCGAGGTTCTTCTTTGCCTGGTCTTCGCTGATGAAGGAGATACCGTAACGTACACCGAGTTTCTTTACGTCATTTCCGTAAGAAAGGACAAGGGCAGCGTCTTTACCTTCGACCGATGTTTCGCCGTATTTCACGGTGTTATCTGCCAATACGCCACATTGTTGCGGAGCTTTGTCTGTTTCGGCATAGAGATAGACTTTCGTCTTCCGGTCGACGAACTGGTAACCGCTGACGCTCTTTCCATCGCTCTTCAACTGTCCGTTACGGCTGTTGAAGATCAGATAGGCTGGCCCTTCTCCTTCAAAAGTGATGCCATAGACGGCACTCTGATGCGAAGGGGCGAAGTCTACATCTATATTATTATCGTCCAGATATACCTGGTAACGATACGGATAGATCTTCTCATGGTCATAACTGTAATTGATAACCGGCTTCAATCCGGATTCTTCTCCCTGATACGGGCTCAGATTAAAAGCAGAACTTCCGCGGTGGCTGGTTACGATAACCGGCAGTCCGCTCAACATATCACCTGTAAAGTCGGCACGCTCGGGATAGACACGGAGCATACTGTTAGGTAAATGTACGGTCGGATAGGTAGGCACCAGCAAGTGACTGATGTTTCCCATATAGGGATTGACATAGTCTACCGGGCTTTTCTGCTCCGACGGGAGACCTCCTCCGGCAGCGCAGGAGGCCAGTAAAAAAGCTGAAGCCAGCAAGGCAACAGATGTCTTGATTTTTTTGTTTAATTTCATCTTAGTATTCAATTCTGTATTTATTTTTTCTTCTTTTCATCCACTGAGAATGAATAAGGGAAGTCTTCCGGGTTAACACCTCTGTTCAGGTTGGGTTTGTCGCCCATCTTAATATCGAGGACACCACCTTTCAGCAGTTCGTTGTGGTCGAGATAGTTCTTGGTATAATTGACGCCGTTGAATGACATCGACTCGATATAGATATTCTTGTCGCTGTTTTCGGGAGCGTTGATCACCAGGTTCTTCCCGTTCTCGAAATGCAGTGTTGCCTTCTTAAACAACGGGGCGCCCAACACATACTGCGTAGTACCCGGAGCCACCGGATAGAATCCCAGGGCTGAGAATACATACCAGGCGGAAGTCTGGCCGTTGTCTTCGTCACCGCAATAACCGTCAGGTGTCGGAGTGTACATCTTATTCATTACGTCACGTACCCAGTACTGCGCTTTCCAGGGTTGTCCGGCGTAGTTATACAGGTAGATCATATGCTGGATCGGCTGGTTGCCATGTGCATAGTTACCCATGTTCATGATCTGCATTTCGCGGATCTCATGGATTACCTGTCCGTAGTAACTGTCGTCGAACAATGGCGGAACGGCAAATACAGAATCAAGCATCATCACAAAAGAGTCTTTGCCACCCATCAGGTCGATCAGTCCCTGCGGATCGTGGAAGACAGACCAGGTATAATGCCAACTGTTGCCTTCGGTGAAAGCATCCCCCCACTTCAACGGAGAGAACGGTGACTGGAAAGTGCCGTCGGCATTCTTTCCGCGCATCAGCTTGCTTTCCTTGTCATACAGATTCTTATAATTCATGGCACGTTTAGCATACAGGTCGAGTTCTTTCTTCGGACGGCCCAGTTCTTTGGCGATCTGATAAATACACCAGTCGTTATAAGCATATTCCAGCGTACGGGCTGCGTTTTCATTGATCTTGACATCGTAAGGCACATATCCCAGTTTGTTGTAATACTCATGTCCCAGACGGCCGGTGGAAGACACAGTCGGGTGTACGTTTTCCGTTCCGTGGATCAGGCCTTTGTACATCGTTTCTAGGTCATCGACCTTTACGCCCTTCATATAAGCATCTACCAGGATGGAAGCCGAGTTGTTACCCACCATGCAACCACGGTATCCCGGACTTGCCCATTCGGGGAAGAAGCCGCTTTCCTTATAGGTATTGATCAGACCTTCCTGCATCTCCTTGTTCATCGACGGATACATCAGGTTCAGGAATGGGAACAGGGCACGGAACGTATCCCAGAAACCGGTATCGGTAAACATATATCCCGGCAGAACTTCGCCGTTGTACGGACTGTAATGAACTACATTTCCGGCTGCATCGATCTCATAAAACTTACGCGGGAAAAGCAATGAACGGTACATGCAGGAATAGAACGTACGGTACTGGTCCAATGTTCCGCCTTCTACTTCGATCTTACCCAAGACATCGTTCCAGGCTTGTTTGCCTTTAGAAACCAGGGTATCGAAATTATCATTACCCAATTCTTTCATATTGATGGCAGCCTGGTCGAAGCTGATGAAGGAAGAAGCCACCTTGGCCTGAACGATCTCGCCTTTCTTCGTCTTGAAACCGATCACGGCACCTACATGACTGGAAGTTTGTTCTTTCGAACCTTCTTTCAGCGTGTTGTCGGCAAACGTCGCTTCGTAGGTAAAAGGTTTATCGAATTCGATAATAAAGTAGTTCTTAAAGTTCTCGGGAACACCGCCGCTATTCTTGGTAGAGTAACCGATAATTTTGTTTTCTTCCGGAATGACTTTGATATAAGAACCGTTATCCAACGCATCTACCACAATATAAGAATGGTCGTTTTCCGGGAAGGTGAAACGGAACAGAGCGGCACGGTCGGTCGGAGTCAGCTCCGTTATCACATCGTGATCGGCCAGATAGGCTTTATAATAATAAGGTTTCACCACTTCACTCTTATGGGAGAACCAACTGGCACGTTTATCCTGGTCAAATTCAGGAGCGCCCACTACGGGCATAATGGCAAACTGTCCGTAATCGTTGATCCACGGACTTGGCTGGTGGGTTTGTTTGAATCCTCTTATCTTATTTGCGGTATATACATACTGCCATCCGTCTCCCATCTTTCCTGTCTGGGGAGTCCAGAAGTTCATCCCCCAGGGACGGGCAATGGCGGGATAAGTGTTTCCTGTCGATAGTTCAAAGCTCGATTGAGTTCCCATCAACGGCATTGCATACTCTACCGGGTCAAAGGCGTCGTTACCGGGAGCTGCCATAGCTGGCTTTCCAATCCAGGCCGTCATCGCGACCAAAGCAATAGCCAATACATTTTTCTTATTCATGTTTTCTTATTTTGGGTTGAATTTATATGTTTAAATGAAGCCAAATCATCAAATTCATTAATCACACAAAGATAAAGACAATCCGGAAGAGAAAGAATACAAATATCTTTAATTCACATACAAAATCACATAAAGGGGCTCTTTACATAATAATCCGGGAAGTGAGTGCCTTTACGAGAAACAATGTTTCCGGGGAGATAACCCACTGTCGACCTCCCGGAAACATTGTAAATTCCACTTCGTCGGTGGGTCAGGTCCTCAGAAACATTGTAAATTCCATTTCGTCGGCGGGTCAAGTCCCCAGAAACATTGTAAATTCCATTTCGACGGTGGGTCAGGTCCCCGGAAACATTGTTTCCGGCATTTCAACCATTTATTTACCGGGTCATAATAATAAAGCGATGCCACTTATGAAAATCCTTTATTACAGAAGGATAGTTTCATAAGTGGCATCGCTTTATCTTACAGATAGATTACCAGGAAAGTTTTATAAACTTATTCTCCCAGGGGACAAAATCTGTTGTTGCATTTCCGGCAACCGGGTCTCCCACTACATCACAAACAGTGACTTTCGTAAAGTTGACCTTATCGGAAGTAACGGCAAATTTAGCCGGTTTTCCTGCAATCTCGCGCAACTGAAGCATCACGGCATTCTCTCCTTCAACAGGTTTCATATTCACCAGCAACAGGTTGTCGGATGAGATATTGAACACGGAAGCAGGAGATACGACTTTGCTTCCCTTCGCTCCCGCCGGCAATACGCGGGTCAGGAACGGGATGCGGTTCTCCCAGGCAAAACGGGTGGCATAACCAATCGAGTTGTCTTTGCTTGAATTGATAAAGTAACTCCATTGCAGTTCACCCATCTGGTCGGCATTGAAATTGGTTACCCAATAGTTGTTCATCGGCCAGGAATACATATTGGTGGACTGAGGAACAGCACCAGCCTTATAGCGTCCGGTGTTGATTGCCCCGAACTGCATCAACGGTATTTCAGGGCTGCCCATCACTACCTGCGATTCGCTGTTGCGTGCCGTGGCAAAGTTCTGGACGGTGTACCAGTCGTTCGATGAACCGGGAATCTGGTCTACACCCGCTTCGATCGTTCCGCCGGGAACATCCAGGAAAATCTTACCCTGATTCACCTCAAACGGGAACGAGATATAGACAGCTTCGGGATCGGTAATGGCTTTTTTACGCAGACGGTAAACAATATCGATCTTCTTTGTCACATTGAATACACGGAACTCTACCATCAGGTTGTTCGGTTCACGACCGGCAACGGTCTCGCCACGGAAACGATACGTATCCCAGATCGCTCCCTTTTCGTAACGTTCGAAACGAATCCGTTCGGGACGGCGGCGAAGGAATTGCGGTGCGCGGTACTGTTCCATCGGATGACGGCTGTCGATGATCTCGTAGATAAATTCGCCCAGCTCCCACTCGGCATTCGGGGTGGTCAGTTCCTTGTTCAGTTCCTTGTCGAACAGTTTACTGATGGTTCCCTTGCGTGAGTTGAAATCGATGGCATACCAGGGATTCTCGACATGAGCATTCTCCAATTTATCTGCCAATTGCACGGCAGGACGAGGTTCGTCTTTTACCTTTATATAATATTGGGCATACCCGAAGGCTGGTACGTCTTTCACGTAAAGCGACCAGTAAGTACCGTCCGAACGGCTTTCCGCCGGTTGCGCAGGAATGATATTCCCAGAGGCATCCACTATTTCGAAGGCTTTTTCGCGAGGTAATATCTGGTGATCGATATACACTTTGGCTATACCGCTATACGCCCAGTTCAACGTATTGAAGACAGCCACCGAGGGATATTCGGCTTTCGGAATAAACGACTGCAATAATCCCATCGTCACTTCTCCCAGCAAACCGGAATGACGGTAAGCCTCCCAGGCATACGATTGTTTCAGGGAACGCTGCTCCCAGGTTTCCTTGCAATAGGCATCACGGACGCTTTCGCTGTAACCGAATGTATGTTCATCATAAAACAACAAGGCCTTGTTGATGTCGTATATCTGGTTACCGATCTGAGCAGGAAGTTTGGCTCCCAGCATACCGGCAAAAGACAGACCTGCCTGGTTGGCGATAATGTCCGAATGGGTGATACGGGAAATAGCCGCTTCACGGGCACCGGAAGCAAAACCGTCTGTCCACCAGTCGGGCCAGGCACCGCGGATCGTTTGTATCTTATCGGCATAGTTCGTCTCTACATCTTTAATAAACTCGCTGGCAACTGCCGTGCGGAGTTTGGGCCATTCGTATTTCTCATTCCATTTCATCAGCATCTCGCAACTCTTGGTCGAAGGGGGCGAATTATCGGTAAAATAACCGGAGTGCTGGGCGGCAACGATATCGTACGGATAGTTCTTGGCTTCCATTTCACCCAGATAATTCAGGACGCGTTCTTCGAACTGCTCGAAGTTATCGGTGTGGATACCGAAGAAGTTTCCCTGGTTGTAATGTTCGGCACGATAAGTCAACACCTTTTTCCCGGAAGGAGACTGCCACCAGAATACGGTCGGTATGTCGAAACAGATCAAGGCACGATGGCCGTGTGTTCCCATATTGACATATTTCACACCTGCATCGGCAAAAAATTCAGTGAAGCACCAGCCGATACCGTTCACATCGTTCTGCATAGCGACTTCCGCTTTCATTCCAGCTTCACGGAAAGCCTTCAACGGGTAGAGGGAGGCGGCCAATGTCTGTTCGTCGGGCAATTCGTCGAAGTTCAGATACATGGCAGCCAGTTCGATGCGTCCTTCGGCTACCCGCTTTTTCAGGCGGGCGATCTGTTCGGCAGGGCGGCATTTCAGGTATTCGCTGACAGCCCAGGCGATTTCGCAGGTCCAACGGAACTTGGCAAAGTCGGGGTAATTATCGGTAGCATCGCAATAGTCGAGCGCATAGTCGATGTAGCGGAGATGTTCTGCCAGGATTTCAGTTTGCGAACGGGTGTAACCGATATCGGTATGCGTATGCTGCACCATATTCATCTGCCAGTGACGGACAGGTTTTACTTCCACCCGGGTAGATTCTTGTTCCTTACCGACAGTTACTGTCAGAGGCAACTGCACGGTAGACTGTACCTGCGGTATCTCAAAAAAGAAGGGATTCGGCCCGTCATTCAATTTTACTTTCCGGGACTGATCGCCCAGGGTAATCGTTGCATTGGCGGAGGCTCCTTCGTGTTTTACCGTAACCCGTACTTTCTGTACCGGGCCTTTCGCTGTTTTATACAAAGCGGGAAAGAGATGCGTCTCGATCCCCGGCGGAGCGGTCGAAGCGCTCCAGGCAAAGGATGACATAGCAAACAATGCCAGCCCTGTCAGGAATAAGGTTTTAAGCGTTTTCATAAGCATCTATTTTTTATCGATTCTAAAAGAGATTATACAAATATAAAGGATGCAAAGCAGGAGGATGGACAATCCGGCAACCTGCCCGAAACCATCGGCTACAATTCCCATCAACGGCGTTATCAGGGCACCACCGGATACTCCCATAATCATCAGGGCGGATATTTCATTTGCCCGTTCCGGCTTGTGCTGAAGGGCGTATGAGAAGATGATCGAAAAGACATTCGCACACGCCAACCCTACAATAACGATCATAACAAACATGCTCCACATATCCGGAACCAGCAACAACAAGACAAATGCTGCTATCGCAACAAACATACTATATTTCAGGAAGCGGGCACCGGAGAGTTTCGCCAGCAGGAAAGCTCCGGCAAACGAACCGATCGTACGGGCGGCAAAATAAAGGCTGGTACCCAGTCCGGCTTCGGAAACGGGCATACCTGTCCGTTCCATCAGCAACTTGGGGATAGTAGTGTTCAAGCCGACATCTATACCGACAATAAAAAGGATCCCCAGGAACAGGGATACGATATATTTATCCTTGAACAGGGATAAGGTGGTAGCAAAGGTAGCCCCGGCCTCTTCCAGCTTTTCCTTTCCCGGGATCGTGGAGATCAGCCAGATCGTAGAGATCAGTGTCGTTACTGCGTAAACAAGGAAGATCAATTTCCAGTCACCCCAGAAAGAGGCAGCAGCTCCGGCAATGATCGGGCCGAGGAAAGAGGAAATCGACTTGATAAATTGCCCCAGAGTCAGGACACTCGTAATACGGTCCGGACTAACTACATTAGCCACCATCGGATTCAGGGAAACCTGTAAAATAGTATTACCGATACCCAATAAGGCAAAGGCCAACAGGATGCAGGCAAAGTCATAAAAGAACAGAGGCAGCAACATCGCCAGAGCTGTAACAGCCAACGCGATGACCACCGTGTTACGTCGTCCGAGCTTTCCCATCATAACTCCTGTCGGAATAGAAAACAGGGCGAACCAAAGGAAAACCATCATCGGAATCAGGTTTGCCAATGTATCGGACAGAGAGAAATCCACCTTTACATAGTTGGTTGCTATGCCGACAACATCAGCGAAACCCATCACAAAGAAACCGAAGAGGATGGAATAAATGGCTTTCGAATTTTGTTTATTCATGGTATGTATTGTTTTTTCAATAATCATTGTATGTATCTACCGGCTGATTCCCCATATCCAGTTCCAGACGTCCTCCCGCTGCAATTGTTTCAAAAGGAATGCGGGTAGTTGGATAGACTTTACCATTCAGACGGTACTGCTGAACGTAATAGTTTTCTTTGCTGTTGTTCTTTGCTTCGATAACAAATTCTTTTCCTTTATAATATGTATTATTCAGCTGAATCGTTATTTTATCGAATACAGGGCTGCCCAAAGCAAAAGAAGGTTGCGGGTCTGTCAGTCCTTTGACATCGAACAGTCCCAGGGAAGCGATCGCATACCAGGCACCCAACTGTCCCTGGTCTTCATCCTGCCCGTAACCGTAACCATGAATACCGTCCGTTCCATAGAACTCGTCCAGAATGGCACGTACCCATTTCTGGGTCAGCGAAGGACGTCCCGCCTCGTTGAACAGCCAGGAGATATGGAGGCAAGGTTGGTTGCCATGATTATACAAAGTTTGCAGACCAGCAAAGGCTCCTACCTCCGTGCCACCGCTGAAGATCAGCTCGCGGGAAACAGTAAAGATACTGTCGAGACGCTGATTGAAAACATCGGCTCCGACTTTGCCGACCAGGCCTGCCGCATCATGCGGCACATAGAACGTGTACTGCCAGGCATTTCCTTCCTGGAAACCGCGCCACACCTGCATCGGGTTGAAGTTATCAATGAAACTTCCATCAGCCTTCTTCGGATGAACAAAATTAGTGGACGGATCATAGATACGTTCCCAACCTTTCGACAACCACATCAGTTTATCATAGTCGTCAGTCTTACCCAATTTCTTTGCCCATTGAGCGACTGCCCAGGCACTGTAAGAATATTCTAATGTATGGGAGGCGGAGAACATAAAGGCCTCGTCGGGACCATTACCATTTTCCAGATGGGGGACATATCCGTATTCCAGGAACTTATCCGTATCGACCTTTCCGGCCCCCAGCGGACGGTTCGTACCGTCGAGTTCATTTTTAATAGAAGCCTCATAAGCCAGGTCGACATCGAAATCACGGATACCGCACTGATAAGCCCCGGCCAGAATCGTAGTCAGCAGGTTGGTCCCTACCCCCGATACATAACGGCTATTGGCCAAGCCATCTGCCAACCATCCGGCATCTTTGTAGACCAGCAAATGACTGCTGATATAATCGGATGCATATTCAGGATAAGCCAGAATCCAAACTTGCGAAAGATTCCATTGCGCTCCCCAGGCTGCATCGGTATTATAAAGGTTATGGGCAGGCTTGCCATTTTCCAAAGGTATCTGCCCTACACTACCGTCGTTGCGGGGATAGGCTCCGTTTACATCGCTGGCAAGGCCGCGTCCCAGCAGGGCATGGTAAAGACCGGTATAGAATTTCACCTTATCTTCTTTGACCGGTGTCTCTACCCGGATGCGTCCGAGGTAGTTTTCCCATTGCCGGTGAGCCGCCTCTTTCGCCTCGTCAAAGGTAAGCGTGCGGGCTTCCGTATCACGGTTCAGACGGGCATTTTCCACAGAGGTATATGACAGGCCGACCTTGGCAGTAATGCTTTCTCCTTCCGCAGTCTTATAGGTAAGATATAATCCCGAACCGACTCCGGAAACCTGTTTTGCATCCGGCTGTACCTTTTCACCGATGAAGGTGCCGTATCCGGAAGGCTGTTTATCCAACTGGGCAGAAAAATACAACGGCACTGTTGCGCCCGGCTGGTATTTCTTTACATATTCCGGCAAGGTAATCACCCAGCCTTCAACCGTCCCGTCATCATTTAACGTAACGGAGGCATCCTTCACAGCACCACTTTCACCCTGCCGGTTACCTATATCGAACAGGATACGGCTTTCTTCGGAAGCAGGGAACGTATAACGCTGAAAAGCCACACGAGGGGTGGCTGTCAGTTCTGCCCGGATATGGTAGTCTTGCAGATTCACAGAATAATAACCGGCAGTGGCAATCTCTTCCGAATGATCGAAACGAGAACGGTAACCGCTTCCGGTCGAATCATTCACGGCACCGGGGACAGTCTTCAATTCACCCACCGTCGGCATCAGGACGATACCACCCACCTGAAACTCGTGGAGACAGGGAAAACCTTCAATGGAAGTATCGCGATAGTCATAGCCGGTTGCTTCCCAGCCGGAGTTATTCCCCAAATGGGCGTTTGTCGATGGAGCAGGTTTCGCCATACCGAAAGGCATCGCACCGGGGGTGAAATGGAACCAGCGGCAATGTGCCGTCCCGATACGCGGTTCCACATATTGGGACAGGTTCTCCGCAACCGCCTTCTCTTCTTTCACCGGCGAGCAGGAAACAACCAGCAAGCCTGTCAGAAGGGTGAGAACCGGAGTTATTAAACAGTTTGTATTCATGGCGTATTTATTTTTACATTCTTATAAATGATTCAAGGCATATACATAAGCACCCAAAGCGACCGAACGGCTGGCCCCCTGCTTACTTATCATGACACCGATGCGTTTGCAAGGGTCGTAATCCACCTGGCGGTCCGAACCGGGAACAGGTATCTTCACCGCTTCCCCTCGGGCAAACCGGTTGAAGTCCGCTTCGTCATCCAAATTGAATGCTTTGCTTTGCAGACGGCTGAAACGGCTTCCGTCCATCATACCGGTCTCGCTATTCATCTCTTCAAGCAAGGCAGGCATGAAATATTTGGCAGCACCGGTCAGTCCTCCGCCAATCACGACCAGACCGTCGATCAAAGTGATGGCCTGCGCTATGGCATCCCCGGCCATTTCCCCCAATTCGGTAAAGGCAGAGCGGGCGGCATCCTGACTTCCGGGACGGGTACCTTCGGCGATATCGAAAATATCTTTCGGAGTCAAAGCGGAAGTGTCGCCGGAAAGCTCACGATAGACATGCTGCACGGCTCGGATACTGACACTTTCCTCTACGATATATTGCTGGTATTTCTTGTTGCGGAAGCACCAGATATCGCCTCCGGCCGCATTGTCTCCCATCAGCAGGTCACCGTTTATCACGACTCCGGCACCAAAACCGGTACCGAGTGTTACACCGAGCAGATTTTTATAACGCTTAATGCTTCCCGCCTTTTCCAGACGAAGATTTACCTCCGGCAATGCGCCGGTAAGCGCTTCGCCATAAGCAAAAAGGTCGCCGTCATTATTGATGAAGACAGGGATGCCGAACTTTTCTTCCAGGTACGGGCCCAACGCTACGCCTCCGCGGAAAGAAGGAAAGTTCGGCAGATTACCGATAATACCGGCCGGATAATCAGCTGGTCCGGGAAAAGCAAAACTGATGGCAACCGGGGCTTCCGTCAGTTGTTCGCGAATCCGGGAAAAACCTGTGGCCAATTGCCCCAGGCACTGTTCCAGATTACAGGCACAAGAGGGCAACGTTATAGGAGTCACTATCTCATTTCCCCCACGGATAGCCGAAAAGACCAGGTTGGTCCCTCCGGCATCAAGGGTCATTACTATGCGGTTATCGTTATACATTATATATATGTGTGTTTAATTGATATTCGATTATTATCCTTTCGTCCGTACATAAGCCTTGATCGTTCCGCAGGTTTTTCCTTCTGAAATGCCATACGGGCGGATCGTGTAATCACCGACTACGGCCGGTACGATAAATGTCTCGGCATAATGAACGATAAACGGTTCGAACGCATTTACCGGACTTTCCACGATCAGTTCATCTCCTTCTATCACATTAAAAACGTTGACTCCCCCACCTGTATTGTGCGGCACTGTGCCGGTAAACCAGTGGCGGCGGGTTTCGATAAACTCATTTTCATGCAGACCGGTACGTTCTTCTACCCAGCCTTCGCCTTCGGCACGCGGTTCGAAATGGTTGACCAACTGGTCGCGTACAAACTCCGTCTGCCGTTCCCATTGTATCACATGCGAACCGTGGGTGATGTTGATAGGACGCGGTTTGCCGTCCAACCCCAGGCGTCCCCAGTCCCATAACTTGAATGTGAAAAGGCTCGGGGTAGCACTGATCTCCAGTACCATCGCATTAGAACCGGAGCAATGGATAGTGCCGTTCGGGATCAGATAATGATCATGTTTCCTGGCCGGCCATTTGTTTACGTACTTCTCCGTATTGAACGGCTTACCCGATACCTGGGCTTCATTCAATGCGTCGATCATCTCATCCGGGTTCACACCCGTTTTCAGACCGAGGTAAACGGTTGCATCCTCTCCGGCATCCAACAGATAATAACTTTCGTCCTGTGTATAATAGATGCCGAACGTATCACGGATATACTGGGTAGTCGGGTGTACCTGCAAACTGAGGTTGCCCCCTCCCATCGTATCCAGGAAGTCGAAACGGATCGGGAAATCCTGTCCGAAGCGCGATTCGACCGGGCCTCCCAACAGGTTACGGGTTTGATAAAATACAAGATTATTAGAGGCCATCTCAAACAGTTCGCCTTCTACTTTCAGGTACAGGCTGTTCTCTTCGGGCACGCAGTCGAAACACCAGCCGAAGTTTGCCTGTTCCTTATCGAGGTCGCAAACTTCCTTCATCCATTGTCCTCCCCAGGGGGCCGGATCGAAGAAAGGAACCACACGGAACGGTTTACGGGCTGTCTTTTCCAGTCCGGCACGCAGGGTTTCGCCGGTTATCATTTTAGGCATACCGGGGATATGAGTATCCAGCCAGTAATCTGCTTTCGGTAACAGTTGTTTTTTCAGGGCATCACAGACATTCCAGTCAATGAAATATCCGCGTTTGTAATGGAGCGAAGGCGCTTCCTCCCGGTTTCTTACTCCCAGGCCGTCGATCTTTCCCTGGCGGAAACGTTGTTGTATCTCCCAACGTGCCATATCGACATAGACCAGTACATCAGCTTCGGAGACAACCTCTGCCGCAGCATGCCCGTAGACGATTACCAGTCCGGTCGCAGCTTTTATCTTTTCCCGGCATTCTTTTACTTTGTCCGCATCCAGAAAGTCTGCATAGTAAAACGGGGCACGGCGTCCAAAAAGGCGATCGTCTGTCAGATAAGGACGCGTCATCTTCTCAATATCTTCTACGCCTTTAAAACATTGATCCGAATGAATCATCAAAGAAGGATGCAATGTTGCCAGGTGTTCAGCCAGTTCCTCCGAATATACACCATGATAACATTCAATGACAACGACCTTTCGTGCCAACTCTTCCGGGACGTTGCATACGTCCTTCAACTTATCCAGAACAGACTCCCAACCTTTCCAAAGAGCCCCGTCGACGGTTGTCGAGGGGCTTTTATCGTAATTACTTTTTCTCATTTATATGATATTTTATTATTTATTCTCTTCCGACCATTGATTGAACATCTCGATAGCTTTCGCCAGTACCCCGGCCGAGCCTTTGAAATGACCGGAACCGCTGGGTACGCCGCCTTTGCCGTACCATTCATAAAATCCCTGGTTCTTTATGACGCGATCGATCATCGGACGCACTTCTTCGTAGGCTTCCTTCACCATGCCGTTGGCAATGAGCTGCTGGATCATACGACCGCCGAACCAGGTCCAGTCTCCCCCATTCTGATAAATATAGGGTTTGGACATTCCACCACGGAAGAACCCTTCCGGATAAGTAGGATACAACGTAAGACCGATACTCGGCATACCGGACAGACGGACATTCTCCAACATTTGCGCATTGACAACGGCTATTTCTTCGGGAGACAACAGACCGGCTTCTATCGCGATGGCGGTTCCTCCGTGATAATGCACATCCAGTTCGTTAAAGCCTTCCGGTATCGGAGATTTCTCCAGGTAGATATGGGGAATGAACTTCTGACGCTGTTCATCCCAGAGATGTTTGCGGGTATTCGCTGCTATATGCTGGCGAAGTTCTTTCCAGCGGGTCTTATCCACATTATCCGCAGTCATTTCCTGCATAAAATCGAGGGCGATGATAAACATGGCATTGTCGTAGACATCGATCGCTGGGTCCGACAATTCATTCATATCGCAACCGAAATCGTCGTTGGGTTGCACGTCGCCCCAGTCTGCCGTCATGGCTCCGTAGAGAAGGCCATATTGTTCGCTATAACGTTCCTTCATCAGATAGTCGATCATTCCGACCATACGGTCGTAGACGGTGCGGCCGGCTACCACTTCGTTCAGGATAGAGGTGTCGCCGGTCTTGCGGATATACTTTCCTACGATATGGATCAGGGAAGATTCCTGGTCTGTTTCGACTGTATTCTTGAAAGCGACATGGTCGGGCGCGGCATCAGAATAATAAGGATGATCGTCACCCCAGTTGAAGTCTGTTTTCAGGACATATCCGTCTATCATCTCGTCGTTTGGCTGTTGCAGGGCAAAAAACAGCAGGATCGCATTGCGCAGATCGGACGGGTTGCTTTCTTCACAGGCCACTTCAATAAAGGTATTCATATCGCGCGCCCATATCTGGGAGTAACCGCTTCCGGCATTAAAACCGCTGCGGATTACGGCACGGGCCATACTGTCGACGGTATGAAAACTTTGGTCGGCCAGGATATCCCCGGCTAACTGTTGAGTTGCTGTAGGCGCTGTACAGGATAGAAGTCCGCTACAAAACAAAGCAAAGAGTAAGTGTTTTTTCTTCATGAATCAGTTGTATTTATCCACGGCAAAGATAAAAAGGTTACTTCTGAATAAAACAAGCATTTGTTTCGATGTAGTTGGACTATCTTACGATTTGGAAGTTCGGGAATGTCGGTTAAACGGTGAAAGTGACCTTCCGGGTTTCCGGGAACCAACTTTAAACAGTGAAAAACGGTTTCTGAGACCTCGGAAAGCAACTTTCACCATTGAAAAGCCATTTCCGAGACTTCGGGAAGTCACTTTCACTATTGAAAAGCCATTTCTGAGGCCTCGGGAAGTCACTTTCACCATTTAAAAGCCACTTTTTAGGCCTAAGAAGTCCACTTTAAACAGTTAACCGGGATTTCTTAGGCCTAAAAGACTTTTTTTTCACTCTACAACCACTTCTTTCCCTTCGGTATTCGCCCGTACCAAATTATCGTACATGGCTTCGCAATAAACCGGGGGCAGATAGAAACGTCCCGGATAAACGGCACAGAGATTGATCTTTACCGTCACCTGGCGGCCGGAAGGCAGATAGTCGATGTAACTATACACCTTGTCGTCGCGGATATCCTGATAATTTATGCCTGTGGCCGTCTTGTCCGTCGCCCCGTCGTTCAGGAAGCGGGTGTTCAGGATTTCCCAGCCGGCAGGGAATATTTCCGTCAAGACCAGGTTGTTTATGCCACGGGCGGTAGGATTCTTGACCGTCACCACGGCTATGAAATTCGTTCCCTGCTGCATGTCAGCTATATTCACAGCCCGGCCGTTCTGGTCGGTGTAGCTGACGGCCAGCGACAGGCCGTTCGCATAGGCTTCTTCCTTGCCCTGTTCGGGAATACCTTCGGTAATGATGCGGGCGAACAAGGTCGATGTTCCGGTGTTCTTTAGTTCTACGGAAGCGGATGCCCCAGCTTTTTCCAGTAAGGTTTCCGTCCAAACGTTCTTGACGGAGCTGACTTTGTCATTCTTTCCGGCGCAGGAATAGGTGAAATCCATCGATCCGCCCACCTTGTATTTTGCCATGTATTCGGAGAGGGATATCAGGGCAAAGGCCGTGGATTGCGTACTCAGCCAATCGTCCGACGAAAGTTCTTTCGAGATGTCACGGGTGAGCAGGGCGGCTTCCTTACCGTCTCCAAGCAGGGTAAGCGTCATCAGGCGGATGGCCTGGTCGCGCAGGTCGCTGCCGAATGTAAGGTCGTAGTCCGAATAATCTGTTTTCAGTTCCGTAGTCTTTTCGATCAGGTTCTTTGCCACGTCGCTGCGGCCGATCAAGGCATAGGCGGAGGCAAGCAGCCAGCGGCTCATCGGTTGCAACGATTTATTTTCTTTCAGGCGGTTCATGGCGCCTACTTCCGGCGTCTGTCCCAAAGCAAGAACATAGAGGCGATAGGCTTGCGTCATCTCTTCCGAACGGGAATAATAGGAGTTGACGGGCTTCCAGTCGCGTGCCACACGGCGAAGATTATTCAGGACATTCCGTTTCATGCCGTCGGGCACCAGATATCCTTTCGTCTCGGCAGAAAGCAGGAAGTGGGTGGCATAGACCGTTCCCCAGGCATTGCTGCTGGTTCCGCCGGGCCAGTAAGAGAATGCACCGTCTACCGTCTGGTAAGAACGCAAGCGACGGATGACTTCCTTAACAGCGTTTCCGGTCGTTGTCTGCTGCGCCTTCGACAAAGCAGCAAATTCACCGACGTACAATTGCGGGAAACCTTTGGAGGTGATCTGTTCGACGCATCCGTGCGGATAACCGATCAGGTATGACAGGCGGGAAGACAGGTTCAAAGGCGGCACGTCGGACACTTCGAGGGTCAACGAATTGGTACCTTTCATTCCCGGCATCCGAACCGTTTCTTTCCAGGACTTGCCGGCTTCCAGGGTGACAGGCAATACCTTCACCTGCGGACGGGAGACTGAACGTATCTCGATATCCGTTGTGTAAACCGACTTATCGCCTTTGCCCGATGCAGTGATCGTTACGCGTCCGGCTCCCGGCTGGTCTTTCACTTTGATACGGAACGAGGCTAGCTTGTCGCTCTTCTCCGTAAAGTTCAATTGTTGGGTGGCCGGTCCCACGACTTCCATATTATCGGAACAACTGATCGAGACATTGACATTTCCGACACCGTTCTCAGTAGCAAATACGGTAGCGGGGACAACCATCTCTTCGCCGACACCGATCACACGGGGCAACGTTCCGAGCAACATCACAGGCTTGCGCACGAAAACGCTCTTGTCGGCATTTCCGTAGGCTTCACCGTTGCCGGCTACGACCATGACCTTCACCCGACCGTTATAGTTCGGCATCCGGTAGGAATGACGCTGCTTCTCCCCTTTCTTCAGCAGGAACGGGCCGTCGAACATGACAACCGGCTTGAAACGGTTCACAATGGCTTTCGGCCCCTTGTTAAGGGCATCGTCGCCACCGATGCTGAACAATTGTTCGATACGTCCGCCGTAAGCGCCGACTACGAAATTATACATATCCCAGGTGCTTACGCCCAAGGCTTCGCGGGCATTGAACGCCTTCCAGGGTTCAGGGGTGCGGAAACGGGTCAGGTCGAGCAGGCCTTCGTCCACAATGGCTAAGGTATAGGCCATTTCGCGGCCGTCCTTTTCGGAAACGGTTACCTCATAATTGGCTTCCGGCTTGATTTCGTTCGGTATGCTGATCTGGGGATATAAATGACTTTCCGGAGAGGTCACCGTGAACGGGACAACGCCGTACATACGGATCGGCAAATCGTTTTTCGTGATTCCGTGAGGCTGCAACAACGTTACATAAACGTAGGCATTCGGCTGCATCTCTTTGGTCACGTCCAGTTTGATTACGGTCTGTTGGTCGTCACAGGTATGTTCGGTGACGGACAATACCTTCGTGCCGTTTTCTATGCTGACAACGGCACGGCTTCCTTTGGCTGAAGGGATGGTGATAACCAGTTTCTCGCCCGGCTGGTAATTATCCTTATCCGTCTTGAAGGTCAGCATGCTGGCCGATTCACTGCCGTCGGCATTCCTCCGTCCCTCGTTATAAGGCCAGTCAAAATAACTCATGACACCGGTCGAATGCTTGCTTTCCTTATCCTTCACGGAAATAAAGTAAGTGCCCCACTCTTCATTGCCGAACGATAAGCTAAAGGTCCCGCGCCCGTTCTCCCCGGTACGGACTGTCATATTTTTGACGGGTTTGTTATAGGAGTCGGAGACATAGTTTGCTAGGCTACTGTTGTCGGAACTCCACCACCAGTACCAATACACTTTATAGACTTGCACCTCCAGTTCCGTATTGGCCTGCGGGTTGCCCAGGTAATCGGCCGAAGCGACTTCGTAGGTGTAATTACTTCCTGTATTGAGTTGTTCGCGTGTCTGTTGCGGCGACTTGATACCGGCATAGCGCTTATAAGGCGAATACAACATCCGGTTGGCATCGATACTGAAATCGCCCGATTCTTCGTACACACGGGTAACGAAGTTTGCCATCAGCATACCCGGAGCCGTCGAACCGATCTCAAACTTCGCCTGCACAAGGGCGTCTCCCTTCTCGTCGGTCGTTCCGGAGATCAGTTTGCTCTCTTCGCTGTTAAACACTTTCGAAGGATCATCGAAATAGAAATCCTTAAATCCGCTGAAAGTGGTCGGTGTAGAGATAAAGGTTCCCTGAATATCGTATTTAAGATTCCTTGCCGTTGCTCCCTGCAACCATTCTGTATGCAGACGTGCGTTCAGCGGTTCGCCGCGCAATAATGTCTTTTCGGGCATGGACAGGTCGATCTTCAGACGGTTCGGCTTGATGGATTCCACACGCAAGCGTTTGGAGAAGCTGACGCCTCCCACGTTTACAGTTACATTCCAGGCGCCTGTCGGTGCATCCGGTTCCGTCGGCATGGCAAACGAATACACACCCAGTTCTCCCCGGGTCTGTGTCTTACGCAGATATAATTGTCCCAACGGGTTATACAGTTCCATTACCACCGGATGGTTGGCGGGAAGTTTTTTGGCACGGTCGTTCAGCATAAAACTCAGGAACAAGGTATCGCCCGGACGCCAGATGCCCCGATCACCATAGATAAATCCTTTAATGCCTTTCTGTACGACCTCGCCGGAGACATCGAAAGAGCTTAACGACAATGCCGATCCGCCATCCACACGCAGATACGAGCGTTCATTTCCCAAAGAAGCGATCAGATAGAAAGGCTTGCCTGAAGTTATCTTCAGACGGGTCTGCCCCTGGCTGTCCGTAATACCCGATGCCAGCTGCTGGTTCTGGTAATTGTAAGCTGCGACATTGACACCATTCTCCGGATGAGTCGTCATCAGGTTATGCACCAGGACTGTCATTTCATTATCCTCACCTGCCATTGCTATCAGGCCGAGGTTGGTTGCCAGCACATTCTTGCCTTCTACCTTATTATAATAGTAACTATTCGAACAGGGGTCATTCCGTTCGCTGTAATTATAATCACTCCAGTCGAAATCACCATTATAATAATAGTATCCGCCATTATCGAAACGCGAACTTTCCTCTTTGAATTTGATTTCATCTTCAGCAAGCAATTGTTCGCGGGAGACTTTCACGGAATCGTCGCAGGGATAGGCCGACAGATCTTTATTGAAAGAAAGTTCGACACGATAAATGGCACCGGGTTCAGGTTCCATCATTTGCTTCATATCGATAGCATAGGTGTTCCATTGGGTAAGATCGCTGCCGTCTTCATCCAGGAAGATCGTCTTACGTGCAACCAGACGACCCACACGCATCAGGTCCGAAGTCCCGTCCAGATTATTCACTTGGAGGAACTGGCCGATATTCTGCTCCAATATCTTTATCACACGTACCACAACGCCACGAAGATAAACGGCCTGGAAAGGCACAAGCAATTGAGTGGATTGCGGTATAATAACTCCCTGCCCGACAAACCTGACATCCGGCAGAAGGCTGCTGATCTCGACCTGGCGGGTAATATCTTCTTTCAGAGTAAGGCCGTTCTTACTGCGTATCTGATGGTTCAGATGTACATTCATAACTCCCGTACGTTGAGCATCGGGATATAAACGCAGACGGTTCCCCTCCACATTCACCGTCTCGGAAGTATTCCCGGCGATAAAGGCCAATCCCTGCATATCCTGCGAAGAATCCAGCTCTTTAGAGAACGTCACTTCCACATACCGTTCCGGTTCCGTCACATAAGTCACGTCATAAACCTCAAAATCGTTCATATCCGGGATACTTACGGATAGCAGCTTATCTTCGGCAACGCCCAGTTTATTCGGGGCAACGGAAAGGGTAAGCGTACGGCTTCCGTCGGTTCCGGCCTGTACATTTTGCAAAGTAACCTGATGTTTTTTACCGTCGGGGCTGTGTTGCCATACAGCATCCACCTTTTCTGAGAAGCGGACCAACGATTCAACTGTTTCCGGTGTCTCCTTATCGGGGGTCAGCAAAGTGCACAGTACATCATAACCGTTCTCGTTCTTCTTGTTGATCTCCATCGATTCCAGATTGGCACGCAACGCCATAGGGAAAGTAGAAAAGCCGAAGGTAAACTGCTTGTCCTTGCCTGTCACGTCAAACCATTCGGAAAGGTCGGCCGTCAGCTTGTAGGAGGTATTCCGGTCAAACTCTTTTGCAGGTTTGAAAACGATAGTCCGGTTATTCTCAAAAGAAAACTCTCCGGCTATATCCGGTTTGATGCGGACCAGCTTCGACAACCGGTCGCTCTGTAATTTATCCTGTGGTATATCCTGATTGAATATCAGATACACCGGCGTATACCTGGATATTTTACCCGAGGTAAACGCTTCCACATGCGGGTTAAAAGGCAACTCTCCCGTCTCGCCTTCACTACTCTTTGAAGTACAACTGCCCAACAGGCACAACAAATAGCATAAACACATCAAATAAAGATACCTTGCCATATTTCTTCCAATTAACGGTTACTACTTATTCAAGATCAAAAACAAACATCAGCACATCTACTTATTTCACAAATATAAAGAATTATATTCTACGATAGAACGTATTCCACCTGATCTTTCATTTTTATCCTTATCTTTGTAATAACTATAACAATGGAAAGTATGGCAACTAAAACATTACATAGAGCAGAGATCATAGTAGATGAAAATATCGTGACAGTTTATATAGTATCAGCTTTAGGGCATTATGACGATAAATAAAACCTGGATAATATCTATTTTGCTGTTTATCCTGTTTCTTTGGGGAGGGATGTACCTGCTGGTTCCCCGTACCCTGTTCCCCGTATCTTACTCGACATTACTTTACTCTTCGGAGGGTAACCTGCTGGGGGCGAGGATTGCACCGGACGGGCAATGGCGGTTTCCGGCGACCGATTCTCTGCCGGATAAATTCATTACCTGCCTGACTACTTATGAAGACCGTTATTTCTTTTATCATCCGGGGATAGACGCGGCAGCCATTCTGCGTGCCGCCTATCTGAATGTCCGGTACCACCGCGTCGTCAGCGGAGGAAGTACACTGACCATGCAGCTGGCACGCCTCGCCCGGGGAAACCGGGATCGTACCGTGTACGAAAAAAGTATCGAGATATGCTGGGCGCTCTTCCTGGAGACGACCCATAGTAAAAAGGAAATACTCAACCTGTATGCTTCCCATGCCCCCTTCGGAGGGAACGTTGTAGGCATCGAGACAGCGGCCTGGCGTTACTTTGGACGCAGCGCTTCCGATCTCTCATGGGCGGAAAGTGCCACACTGGCCGTACTACCCAACTCTCCCGCCCTTATCCATCCGGGCAGGAACCGGAAACAACTGAAAACAAAACGCGACAAACTCCTGCACACGCTGAAAGAAAGAAATATCATCGACAATACCGAATACGAACTATCCTGCATGGAACCCCTGCCGGAAGCCCCGGTGCCCTTGCCCAACGAAGCTCCTCATCTGCTGGAACGGCTGGCCGCCGGCACACCGGGAATACGTATCACCTCATCGGTACAGTATTCCTTGCAGAAACAAACCCAGGAACTCGTCAACCGTTATGCCCGGGAATACAGCAGTTCCAACCATATCCATAACCTGGCTGCCCTTATCGCCGACGTGGAAACCGGAGAAATCCTGGCCTATGCTGGAAATGCCACCTTCCAGGCCGACGAAAAACGGGGAAACCAGGTCGATATCATCACTTCCCCCCGTAGCACGGGGAGCATCCTGAAACCTTTCCTTTATGCCGGCATGCTGCACGACGGACAGATACTCCCTTCCACCCTCGTATCGGATGTACCTCTGAACATCAACGGTTTTATGCCGCAGAACTATAACAAGACATTTAACGGTGCCGTCCCTGCCCACCGGGCAATCGAACGTTCGCTGAACGTACCTCTGGTCCGCATGTTGTCGCAATATAATACCGGCCGTTTCATGACCTTACTGAAGACATTAGGTATGACCTCCCTCCGTTTCTCGGAAGAACATTATGGAGCGTCCCTGATTCTGGGAGGCGCAGAAGGTACTTTATGGGATATATCCGGAATGTATGCCTCCCTGTCCCGGGTTCTCACCCATTACCGTCCTTACAACGGACGATATAATCCGCAGGATATTCATCCGTTGACACCATTCCCCAACAAAGAAAAAGAACCCATACAATCAATCACAGACAAGCGACTTACCGATAAGCCATTATTATCAGCCGCCTCCATCTGGTTTACTTACGAAGCCATGTCCGCCCTCAACCGCCCGGAAGAAGAAGCCGACTGGCAACAATTCGAATCGATGAAGCAGATCGCCTGGAAGACCGGGACCAGTTACGGAGGACGCGATGCCTGGGCTATCGGGACTACTCCCCGCTATGTCGTCGGCGTATGGGTGGGAAATGCGTCTGGCGAAGGTCGCCCGGGCCTGACAGGAGTAGGAAATGCAGCCCCTGTCCTCTTCGACCTCTTCTCACTGTTACCCGGCAGCAGTTGGTTCGATATGCCTTACGACGAACTGGAACAGGCGGTGATCTGTCGCAACAGCGGACACAAAGCCTCCCGGATCTGTGATCAGACGGACACATTGTATATCCCCCGTTCCGGCATCAACACCCCGGTATGTCCTTACCACAAACTCGTCCATCTATCGGCAGACGGACGTTTTCGTGTAAACAGTTCCTGCGAGTCTGTCGACCGGATGATCACCCGTCCCTGGTTCGTGCTCCCGCCTTCACAGGAATATTATTACCGTAACTACCATATCGACTACGTCCCCCTCCCTCCCATCAAACCGGGATGCGAACAGGCACAAAGCCGGCAGATCGAACTGATCTACCCGGAACACAACGCCATCTTATACTTACCGAAAGGATTCTCCGGCAAACAGGAGAAGTTTATCTTCAAAGCCGCCCATGCCCGTCCCGACGCCACCATCTACTGGCATCTCGACGACACGTACCTTGGAGAAACAACAGACAACCACCAGATCGCCTGCACAGTGGAGTCCGGTAAACACATGCTCACTCTGATCGACAACTGGGGTAATCAGCGTAAGATACTTTTCGAGGTGAAATAGTTATTCTTTCCCTATGTCGAAAGGTTCAAAATAAATGATATAATAAACAAAGTCCTTTACCCCGTACTTGTCCGACCACTCTTTAGGATTAACCTTCGCAAAACGTAATCCACAATAATCAATACCGGTTACAGGTTTCAACTTAAATATTGCTTTACGACTGATATTTTCTTGCCAGATATCTCCAAGTACTAATAAATAAGCCTCCCCCGACTACCACCAATATCAAAACCCGATAGCCCGTTGCGCGATGTTCTTTCTGTGTAAGTGATCTTTCTTCCGTATATGCGGACCTGGATTGTTGTGTAGTAGTTTTGGTTGTAAGGCTGTCGGTTTGGTGGGTGGTATGGAGAAGACGGGCGAAGGTGATGCTTTGCAGGGGTTGCCTGCCGGACGTGTCTGGCGGAAGATAGATGATTTGCTTTAATTCCCAAGATAAAGAGTCGTGAAGGGCTGAATGTTGTTGAAGTAACAGGCTGTCACTACGGATGAAAACGACGGAATCGCTGTAACCGTACTGTTCCGATTGGCGTATGTTCCTTCTTAATCCGCAGCCCGGAAACAAACAAATAACACAAATCATATAAACAAGTACCTGCATCCGGTTCCTTCCGAACTGCTTTAAGGAAAGATGCAGGAAACGGCGGCGTTTGTATAAGATAGCCTGGTCGAAAGGGAGGCCGGAGTTTTGCAGAGCTGCCAGTAGTTGCTCCGGTCCCTCTGCCACATAACAATCAGCAGCCTCCCCTTTCCGATGCTGGCTGGCAACAACACCGCCGGCAAGACGGTTCACGGCATCGCTACGGTATCCGCTAAGGATCGCAACAGGGGATTTGTAAAACTTCCGTAAAGGTTCCAGCAAATAAGTAACCAGATGATTCAAAGCCGTCTTTGCTGCGGCAGGAGGCGTGTTGTCAAGTGCATTTTCTACCGCGATACAGCTGTAGGTAAACTCTTCCAATGCGGGATCGATCCAGAATCCGCTGAAGAGAAGGACAATCCCGCTCATTGTGAGCAGGATTGCAATAATCAACTGAACCGTCAACCGTTTCATAACCTTACATATTGAACCGCCGATCTTCAATACTCAATTACTCAATCTCCGGTCTGTCACCGCCACTTCCGCCACCATTCTCTTCCGCCTTATCGCCAAGCGCAATCTTCTCGAAACTCGTCCGACTTTTAGCCACGCGCAACGCCTTCCCCGGAAAGAAACGAACCTTCGGCTCGCGGATCATGTTCGTTGCAAAACTCTTTTCATCCGGCACTCCTTCTGATCCGAAGTTATAGCGGAAATGTCCCAGGTCTCCCACCTGTACTCTTCGTCCGTGTTGCATATGGCGAACCAGCACAACGACCGTACGGTCAATCACCGCCTTTACCCCGGCACTGCCCACTCCCGAACTGTCGGCAACCTCTTCCACAAATTCATCAAAAGGAACATAATCGCCACACACCATCTGTGCATAAATTTTCTCCGGAACTTCTTCCAGATCCGGCCCCATGTTCTTTCTCGTAACCAGCTTAAACTTCATTGCCATAATAATTAATGTATTAAATGAATAATGTATGAATTGTATGTCCGCTATCGGAGCACATAACAAAGATAGGACAGCAACCAAACGGGTATTCTGCCGGAATACGAAAATCACTCACCCGAAAAGAGGAGTTCCCCCGGGCAAAAACCTGTATATTGACTAAAACTTATTTTCTCCCGCATATTCCGGCAGACAATTATGGCCGTTATTTATACTTATTTAGATTTAAACGGTATATGTCCCGCTCCATCCTGCAAATCACCAACAGTTATTAACAAGTCGATATCGTCGACGGTCACAAATTTGGTGCGCAGGCAATCTCCGATGTATTCCACCGAACAAGGGAAAGGGAAGACCAGCAGAAAACAGAAGGCAACATCCAGATAACACGGAGATCCCCCATTCTTCCGCCCTTCCAGCAAGGCTATTACACGCAAGATCAAATGAGGATTCTTCAGTTGAAAAGTCATTTCACCCAGAATCGTATCCTGATGTAAGGAATCCAGGGTTTCTATCCGGTAGCGGCTGAACAGGGAGAGAAGAAAATCACGGTAATACGGTGGCAATTCATTCCAGTCACAAAAGGCGGCTTCGCGTACCGCCTTTAAAACTCTGACCTGCTTTTCTGAAGGCAATTGATTGAATTTATAGATGAACTTATTTACGGAAGGCTTCTCGCTTCCGAAGAGATCTTTCAGATTATTCCGCATTATTATATATATTCGCAAAAAGCTGGCTCATACCTTGTCATATTTGAGCTATCTTGTCATCAATGTCACTTGGCTATTACAAGTTCATTTGCCGTCTGCTTTAGCTGACTGACTAATAAAGTATTTAGTTCTTTGGACTTTAGTCCCATTTCTTAAAACTCTCTATCTGGGAGGAATGATTAACATGTTTCGCTATGAGAAGTTATAAGATACCCTATGCTATACGTGAAAGTGCTGCATCCGGAAGATGTCGAACAGGTGTGCCGCTATGCTGCCGATGCCAAAGAATTATTGCCGGATTTCCATATTCGCCAATTTGTTATTTATGTCGTTGCGAATAAGGGGTATAAGATTTGGGAAGTATAAGAATCTGATTGCAGAAAGGTGCGTCAAATGTATGTTATCACTCATTTGCCGCCTTCGGCAGCACCTTTTTCAGCAATAAGTATCCGCAAAGTCCAGAGACAAACGATCCCGTAAATACGCCAAGTTTAGCCTGGTTCAGCAAATCCATGCCTACAGCATCCGTAGTGTTAAACGACAGGTTGGCGATGAACAGTGCAACTGTGAAACCAATACCTCCTAACATCGACACACCAAACAGATTCCAACGTGTCATTCCTGCCGGCATAGAGGCAAGGCTTGTACGGGCAAAGAAATAGGTAAAAGAGAAAATCCCCAATGTCTTTCCGACAAACAATCCCAGGAAGACTGCCAACGGCACATTGACCAAAGACGCAGGCTGGATATCGCCGAACGTGACACCGGCATTCACAAAGGCAAACAGCGGAAGGATCAGGTAATTTACCATCGGATGCAGTTTGTCGGCAATGCTTTGCAACGGACTGATCGTTCTATCCGCCAGCGAATGGATATTGTTCAATACCTGTATCTGCGTCGGAGTCAGCACGGCGGCCTTTTTAGACTGGCGCACCTCCGTATAGTCCAGCATATTCAGATAGCCGGTCATATCACAGGTGAAATCGTTCAGGTTGATCTTCGGACGGGCAGGAACGGTGAAGGCAACCAATACCCCTGCAATGGTAGGATGGATACCCGATTCCAGAAACAAAATCCAGACAAAAAAACCGACAATATAATAGAACAGGTTATTATTTACCCGCATCTTCCCTCCGGCATACAATAACGCCAACAGGGCCAGGGAAATCAGCAACGGCTGATAGGCAATATGCCCGCTATAAAACAAAGCGATAATAATTATACCGCCGATATCATCGACAACAGCCAACGCCGTCAGGAAAATTCGCATACTCAGAGGAACCCGCTTCCCCAAAAGTCCCAGAACGGCAAGGGCAAAAGCGATATCGGTAGCCATTGGGATAGCAGCCCCGCGTGCTTCCGGTCCTGTATTACACACCAGAAGGAAGAAAAGGACCGGCACGATCATACCACCGCAAGCGGCAATTACCGGAAGGATCGCCTTACGGACCGAACTGAGTTCGCCGATCAAAACCTCCTGCTTGATCTCCAACCCTATCACAAAGAAGAATACAGCCATCAGGGCATCATTCACAAAAGCCAGCATCGGCATCGGCTCTCCGTGATGCGAGAACAAATTAAATTTACCGATCTGAAGATCTATGGGATAAGATAGTATATGATGATAAGCATACGCCCAAGGGGAATTGGCCAGTATCATAGCCAGTATGGTGGCCATAAACAATAGAAAACTGGCGCTCGACTTCTGTGTAGCGAAACGGCGCAATGGTTTCAGGATAACATTAATAGTACGATCCATTGTATTTAAAATATTTGCGGAGACAGCTTGCTGACCTGTCTCCGTAATTCCTAACTGTGTTATTGTCTTTGCTTCTCTGCCATTTCGAGCTGATAGGCGCTGCGGGTCAATTTTTCTACCCAGACCACAAAGATACCAGTTAAAATTAAATTAAACACAATAGTAAGGACAGAAATCATCAGGGCCGGTCCACCTAAATTGTATCCGAGAGCGATGAAAATAATACCTGCTCCTACCTCACCACGCGTAAACATACCGATCGACAATGCCAGACGCTCACGTTTGCGCCGGTCGCGATAGAAGAACAGCGGGAATAGTTTTCCTATATTAGAAAGGAAAGAGACAATAAGAACGTGCAACAGGATCATCGGCCACGACATCATCGGCTGCGCTCCGGTAATGGTTGCCGCCTCGGCCGATTGTTTGGCAAAATCAATGCCAAAGAATACCGGCATACTCACTCCCACAAGGAACATGAACAGGAAGGATATGGCTGTAGCCACATTGTGTTCGACCTTTGTGTCGATATGCTTATGCTTCATGATCATACCCAGAACGAAAGCAGGCAGCAGCACTTCGATATGAATACTGGCGTCTTCACCATAGAAATGTTTGGACACCAGATAAACTCCCTGCGTAATAGCCAGCGTTACAATTGCATAGAGCAAGATCGCTTTCCAGTCCTGACGCATATTATAAGTGCCCATCTTCTTCCACCCGAGCATAAGCAGCACCATCACGATCAGGATGATAACACCCAACTGCCAGCGCAGTCCCACCATCATGATCTGAAGCGGTATCATCAGCAGGATTGTATCGAGGTCGTCGAAAATAGCCAGAACCTGCACCTTTTTATATACCCATGAAGCCTTCAGTCCGGCAGCAGCAAGCATAGTAAAGAGAATGCCGGCAGAGGTAGGCGCCGCAAAACGGCTCAGCAACAGGTTTTCCTTCCAGGCTTCGCCACTCGACCAATAGATATCAGGAAGCAGGACGAACATATAATACAACGCCACAAAGATCCAGGGAAAGGCTGCGGTTGCCATCGCAATAAAGTAATCCTCCGTATAAGATTTCCAACGGGTTTTGTCCATTTCAAACTCCCGGCCCACGTTGATCATAATAAAGGCCAGGCACACATACAACAACGTGTTGGAGATCGTCTTCACCATCGAATAGTTCTCTCCCACCATAGCGGGAAGAAACTGCGAGACAACCAAACCAATCACTAAGAAAAAAGAAAATAACAGAATCTTCTTCATTATATTACCACTATTTGCTTGTTTAGATTTCAGAGTACAAAAATAAGGAAATCCTCTCAAATCGGAAATAGCAGGTAACTCATGTTTCAGATTATTAATAAATTACTTCAGATAGGCCGACTCCACTTTCAATAAGCGGTTCTTCAGCTTTTCCGCCTCCCCTTTTCGGATACGTAGTGTCATCTCACAGTCCATTTCGAATTTCTGAGATACAATAAGGGGGTTATCTTCTTTCACTATGCGCATGATCCCGTTCAGGTAGGGATATTCAAAAGCGACTGTGATATCTTCATCCACCGTACGTTCCTCTATTTCGGCGGCCGCAATCGCTTCGGCAGCGGCCGTACGATAGGCAACGATCAGCCCGCTGGTACCCAGCTCGATACCTCCGAAATAACGGACTACGAGGATCAGGATATCCGTCAGTTCATTGGAATTGATCTGTCCGAGGATCGGTTTCCCGGCAGTGGAAGACGGTTCGCCGTCATCGTTTGCACGAAACGTCAGGCGGTCCGGTCCCAGCATATAAGCCCAGCAGACATGGCGTGCATCATAATATTGTTTACGGTACTGGTCCAGTTGCTCCTTCACCTCTTCGACCGTACGCACGGGGATGGCATACGAGATAAAGCGGCTACGCTTCTCCGTGTAATAGCCCTCGGCTACTTGTTTAATGGTTCTGTAACTGTCGTCTGCCATCGATCAATCCGGTATATGGGTTTGCTGTTCTTCGCGGAAGGCCCGGAAGTCTTTCATGATCTCTTCGATCTCCTCGATAAAATAGGGATCTTTCACATTTTTCTTCACCTCTTCGTAATAAGTTTCAATGGCCGCCAGGGCACATATATCTTGTCCGCGCAGCAGGAAATAAGGTTCTTCCTTCTCTACGCATTGTTTGATCATTTGGATAGGATTCTTCATATATCTGTCTTCACTTAGTTATTATTCTATCTTAGTTATGTCGGCAAACGGGGATAGGCGTGCCATATTCCTCGTCTGCCTATGCCAGGTTATTGTTTCAACTCCTCTTTCAGGAACGGAGCGGTATAGCTCTTCGTTTTCTTCTTTACCATCTCTTCCGGGGTGCCGGTAAACAAGACCTGACCGCCTTTACGGCCGCCTTCGGGGCCCATGTCGATCAGGTAGTCGGCGCATTTGATGACGTCGAGGTTATGCTCGATGACGATGATGGTGTTGCCCTTTTCCACCAGCTTGTTCAGGACACCCAGAAGAACACGGATGTCTTCGAAATGAAGACCGGTTGTCGGTTCGTCCAGTACATATAATGTATTGCCTGTATCCTTTTTAGCCAGTTCAGTTGCCAGCTTCACACGTTGGCTTTCGCCGCCGGACAACGTGGTGGAAGGTTGCCCCAATTTAATATAACCCAGGCCCACATCCTGCAAGACCTTGATCTTGGACAAGATGGTCGGAATATTCTCGAAGAACTCCACCGCCATGTTGATCGTCATATCCAATACATCCGCGATGGATTTACCACGGAAACGCACTTCCAGTGTTTCGCGGTTGTAACGTTTGCCATGACAGTCCTCGCAGGGCACCAATACGTCGGGCAGAAAGTTCATCTCGATGGTCTTGTAACCATTCCCTTTGCAGGTTTCGCAACGACCGCCGGACACGTTGAATGAGAAGCGTCCCGGTTTATATCCCCTTACTTTCGATTCGGGAAGATCGACAAAGAGGTTACGGATATCGGAAAACACACCCGTATAGGTAGCCGGATTGCTTCGCGGCGAACGTCCGATAGGCGACTGGTCGACATTGACGATCTTATCCACATTATCAATACCTTCGATCGACTTATAAGGCAACGGATCTTCCAGCGAACGATAGAAATGCTGGCTCAGGATCGGTTGCAGGGTACGGTTGATCAACGTCGATTTGCCGCTCCCCGACACGCCTGTCACACAGATCAACGTTCCCAGTGGAAAAGTCACATCTACGTTTTTCAGGTTATTACCGCCAGCTCCTTTGATAGTGATGAACTTGCCGTTTCCTTTCCGACGTTCGGCAGGAATGGCAATTTCTGTTTTTCCGTTCAGATAAGCGGACGTCAGCGTATCGACTTTCAGCATCTCCTGAGGCGTACCTTCGTACACGACCTCTCCGCCCAGACGGCCGGCTTTCGGACCCATGTCGATCACGTAATCGGCATTCAGCATCATATCCTTGTCATGTTCCACGACAACGACCGAGTTCCCTGTATCACGAAGTTCTTTCAAAGAGTTGATCAGACGGACATTATCACGCTGATGCAACCCGATACTCGGCTCGTCGAGGATATAAAGCACATTGACCAGCTGGCTGCCGATCTGGGTTGCCAGACGGATACGCTGGCTTTCACCGCCGGAAAGGCTTGCCGAAGCACGGTTGAGAGAGAGATAATCCAGCCCCACATCCAGCAGGAATTTCAGGCGCGAACGTATCTCCTTCAATATCTCTATAGCGATCTGTTTCTGCTTCTGGTCCAGACGGTCTTCGATGCCGTCCAGCCAATCATACAGTTCGGATATATCATAAGAAGATATTTCCGCAATATTCTTATCGGCAATCCGGTAATGCAATGCCTCTTTGTTCAGACGCTGGCCGTTACATTCCGGACATGTAGTCATTTTAATAAACTGCCCCGCCCATTTCTGTGCGGAAGCGGACGCCTCGCTCTCCTGCTGCATCAGGATATATTTGGCAACGCCTTCATAAGACAGGAAATAATTGGAAGAACCCAGGGATTCGTTCTTGATCTGAAGTCGTTCGTCGGTTCCGTTCATGATCTCGTCGATCGCCTCCGCCGGAATATCCTTGATCGGCGTCTTGATCGTTACCCCATGCTTCTCGCAAAGGGCTTCTATCTGCCAAAAGATAAGCGAGTTCTTATATTTCCCGAGGGCCACGATCCCGCCGTTATAGATACTGAGGGAAGGATCCGGCACGATCTTTTCCATATCCAGCAGGTTCACCTGTCCCAATCCTTTACATTTGGGGCATGCACCTTGCGGGGAGTTAAAGGAAAAGTTATGCGGAGCCGGTTCGCTGTAGGAAAGTCCGGTAGCCGGGTCCATCAGGCGGCGGCTGTAATGGCGCAACTCGTCCGTATCGGCATCCAGCAGCATGACTAGTCCGTCACCCTGCTTCATGGCTGTACGCAGGCTTTCTTTCAGGCGGCGTTCGTCGGAAGCCGAGACAACCATTTTATCGATCACCACTTCGATGCTGTGCATCTTGTAGCGGTCCAGCTTCATGCCGTGGAATATCTCCTTGATCTCGCCATCGACACGGACGGTCAGATAGCCTTTCTTACGAACCTGCTCGAACAGTTCCTTATAATGTCCCTTACGATTGCGGACCAGCGGAGCCAGGAGGTATGTCTTCTTTCCCTCATAATGCTCCAGAATCAGGTCGAGCACCTGCTCTTCGGTGTATTTCACCATCTTCTCTCCGCTCAGATACGAGTACGCCTCTCCCGCCCTCGCATAAAGCAGACGGAAAAAGTCGTAGATCTCTGTCGTCGTACCGACAGTAGAACGGGGATTCTTGTTGGTCGTTTTCTGTTCGATCGAGATGACCGGGCTCAATCCGGTGATCTTATCCACATCCGGACGTTCCATATTTCCGAGGAAGTTACGGGCATAGGCAGAGAATGTCTCCACATACCGGCGTTGTCCTTCCGCAAAAATCGTATCAAAAGCCAGTGATGACTTACCACTACCACTCATACCCGTTATCACGGTAAGTTTGTTTCTCGGTATCTCGACGTCTATATTCTTCAAATTGTGAACGCGGGCGCCTAAAACGGAAATACGTCCGCCTTCCAATGCATTCTTATCATTCATACTTCTTATCACTGTTTTCTTTTTCATCCGAGAGAAAATCCTGTTCCATCCGAATGGAACTCCGATTACACCCGAAAGGAATTTATCTTACCACCCAAGCCGGGTTATGCACGTACGTGTTTGGTGTCTTGTAATACATATCACTTTGTTTAGGAACCTGAAGCGTATAAGTCTTGCCCAATGTCTGCAATTTCCGGTCGCGCAACCAGGGGTTAAAGCGTTTCAGGTCGGCATAGGTTATATCATACTTCTGTGCAAAAGCAGACAAATCGGGAATATCTGACGAGACAGCCACATCTTCGCAGGCAACCGGCTTGTACAGGTCTTCCGCCCGAAGTACGAAACCATATTTATACGGGTTCTCAAATATCTGTTTGATCGCCATGATACGATAGACGTAACGGCTTGTTTCCTCTACCAGCCAAAGGTCGAAAGTACTGTCGGCTTCCTGTTTGGTCAGTTCGCCGGAGATACGTCCCATACCCGCATTATAGGAAGCAGCCACATTCGCCCAATCGCCATATTTGTCGTAGGCAGCTTTCAAGTATTTACAGGCAGCCTCAGTCGCCTTGGCTACATGGCAACGTTCATCGACCGTCGGAGTAACAGTCAGGCCATATTGTTTGCCTGTCCCTTCCAGAAACTGCCACATTCCTACGGCACGTGCCGGCGACGACACACGCGGGTCGAGATGGCTCTCTATGACTGCCAGGTATTTGAAGTCGTCGGGGATACCGTTTGCTTTCAATATAGGTTCGATAACCGGAAAATAACGGTTGGCGCGTTTGATCAGCAACATAGTGGTCGAATGGAAGTATGTGAAACTACTCATCTCCCGGTCGAACCCTTCACGCATATTATAGCGGGTCAGATCAATAGGTTTACCACAGAAAATAACCGACGCAGGTATATCGGGCGACGATGTCATCGACATCACCACCGGACGTCCGTCCATTACTTTTTCCGAATCGCTTGAGCCGATAGACAAACAAGCAGTCAGGCAGATCAGACCGCCCGACAAAAAACTGAATATACTATTCTTCGATAATCTCATCCTGAATTTGTTTTGATCTAAGAATGTTAATAGAACCTTTTCTCTTTATAGGTTTACCGTCCGAGCCGGTAGCCTCAATCACATAAAAATAAACACCGGGGGCCACATACTTGCCTCCCTTTTTGCCGTCCCAGCCTTTCGACGGGTCCGTCCAATGATACATTTCCACTCCCCACCGATTGAATATCCAACATTTAAAACGGGTCAGAGAGCGATAAGCTACTCTGAACTCGTCGTTGATGCCGGGTGATGTACCGGGCGAAAAAGCATTCGGTACATCGAGGTAAGAATCCGAAATGTTTACCGTAACATCAGGTGGATTTGCCTGGCATTGACCAGTCCGGTCGTTCACTGTTAATTTAACCACGTAAGTACCATTTTGGTTGAAAATAAAAGAAGTTTCCTCTCCGCTAAAGTCCCTCAATAGCGTACCGTTATTCTCTTCACCTTCTTCATTACCTTCACTGCTTCCTCCGCCTTCATCCTTCCTGTATATCTTCCAATTAAACATAGCAGCAACCGGCGTATTTGCAATTGCCGTAAAATTAAACTCGACCGGAGCAGAGAGGCTGTCGCCTTTTACGACCATATTAGGCACATCTGAAGCATAAGACAAAGTATCTATTTTCATAACAGCCAGCACAGCGACAGCCTGATACATATCAGTAAGCATTGATTTTTCCACACCGAAATGACGGGCAAACTGATCGCCCTTCAACTCTACTTCCGTATCGCTGTAGGGAGGTTTTAAACTGGCTTTAAACGGATTTCCCGTTATAGTCGCCGTCGCTGTTTTAGGAATAATACTCTGATTATCTCCTTCCGGTATTTCCATTGTCTGATAAGTCACGTCAAACTCACGTTCCAGAAAACCGGGAGTGCCATTAACATCAGGAAGCACATATCTCATATCCTTTATATCGCTTGTACCATCCAGATACATGGCATCACAACCACTTTTTTGTGTATCCACAAACAAACTGGTTATATTGAATTCATATTTGCTATAGTCAATAATCCATACATACCCTCCAGCTTTCGAGTAAGCATCATCTTCCAATATATAATAACCATATCCTTCTTCTATATTCCGGATAACAGTTGTATTTCCTTCATTTACAGAAGGTATTTTTTCAGCATCCCCTCCAACGCCTGCTTTATTTTTATAGCGGTACCATTGATATGTACTTGATGTAGGAGTATATCGTATTTCCACATTATCCATGCCATACACAAGGTAAACTTCAAATCGGCTACTGGTGTTGCCTTTCTTATTATCAAAAGCAAGATAAGGCGTACCTCTCCCCCCTGTTACCGTATATTTTTGAGCATGTGCTGCAAGTATCAATAACAAAAAACAGAGCGTCCCGATCACTCTTCTTAAACAATTCCTTTGCATATATTATAACCTAATTAGCTTCCAAAATTAGTATTTTATACGGACATACACTATCTTTGCTGCAAATATTCGAATCAGCAAATGAATAAGATTAGTATATACGTATTGACGTTATGCCTGAGTTTTTCCGCTGTCACCTTGTATTCACAAAACAACAGAGCACGGATCATTACTACTAACGAACTAAATGATAATATATTTTATCATACGATTGAACGGGGACAAACAGTCTACTCGATCGCAACCATGTACGGAGTAACTGTCGACGACATTTATCGCCTGAATCCCGAAAGCCGCGAATCAATAAAGGCCGGGGCCACCCTAAAAATCCCACAAAAGGATGTAAGTTCCGCTCCGATGGGAAATGCAGAAGATAATTATCTGTATCATACTATACAACCCAAAGAAACGCTGTATTCATTATCTGTCCGGTACAAAGTGCCGGGACCTGATATTATCGCGGCAAATCCTGGATTATCCGTTTCCTCTTTTACCATAGGCAAGACAATCCGTATCCCGGCAACTCCTATAGAGACACTGCCGACCACAGATATAAAGACCGTAACCAAGGAAATCGAATATACGGTCGCCAAGAAAGAAACGATGTACCGCATTTGCCGGAAATTCAATGTATCCAGTGCAGAACTACTCCAGCGAAACCCTGAACTGAAAAACGGAGTAAAAGCCGGTATGGTCATTAAAATACCGGTAGAGACTAAAGAGACAGTGACTGAAACAGCCCCTGCCATGCATGAAAGAGACGTCAATGCCCTTTTGTCGACACCCAAAGAAATTAAGCGCGTCAATATGATCAAGGTCGCTTTGTTATTGCCGTTCATGACAAACGAAGCAACTCCTTCTTCCAACACGTTGCGTTTTATTGAATATTACGAAGGTATGCTGCTGGCTGTCGACAGCCTCCGCAACAGCGGTTGTTCGATCGAACTTTCCGTCTTCGATACCGGCAACGGCACCAAGAAGGTGAAAGAGATCCTCAAAGAAGATGCTTTGAAGGAAGCCAACCTGATCATCGGAGCCGTACAGAACGACCAGATCGCTCCTGTTGCCGAATTTGCAGAAAAGAATAATATCAAATACGTGATCCCGTTCACTTCCAAAAATGACGATGTATTATCCAATGCGCATGTATACCAGGTTAATACGCCTCACTCATATTTGTATGCCAAAGCATCCCAAGCTGGTTGCGACCTGTTTGGAAACGATAATATCATCTTTGTAAAAGTGCCCGGTATAGAAGAGAAAGCAGATTTCATCAAAGCTTTCAAAGCAGAAATGAAACAACGGAACATCGCCTGGCGTGAACTGACCTACTCAGCCGAAACATTCCCGGTCGAGATGGAAGCTATGCTCAGTACAAATAAACGAAGTGTGATTATTCCGACTTCCGATTCACTGGATGCACTGAATAAACTCAAATCTCCTCTACGTATGCTGGCTGAGTCTAAACCCGAATGTAATATCACCCTGTTCGGTTATCCTGTATGGCAAACATACACTCGTGAGTGCCTGGATGATTTCTTTGCCTTGAATACATATATATATAGTAACTTCTATGCCGATAACCTTTCACCCGAAGTTGCCGATTTCTATTCAAAATATAAGACATGGTATAGCAAGAACCTGATCAATACGTTCCCTAAATACGGTATATTAGGATTCGACACCGGTATGTTCTTCTTTGATGCCATCAAAAAATATGGTTCCAATTTCGAAAACAACCTGGATAAGATCCGTTACAAGAGCATACAGACAGGTTTCGATTTTGAACGGGTAAATAACTGGGGCGGATTCATCAATACCAATATATTTATCGTTCACTACCAGAGTGATTTTAACGTAACACGTAGCGAAGTAAGATGATCAGAAAGAGTATAATCACATCCTTTTTGTGCCTGGCCGTTATTATAAGCGCCATGGCACAGCAAAGCAGGTTTCCTCAGGAGGTCTCCGTAGGTGCTTCCTTCGGTATGAACTTCTCGTCCGTAAGTTTCAATCCCAAGGTATATACGAAAATGAAACAGGGATACAATGCCGGACTGGTGCTGCGCTGGAACACAGAAAAGAACCTGGGGTTGCAAACCGAACTGAATTTCAGCCAACAAGGATGGGACGAGGAATTCGAAGAGCATCCGACCTATAAATACAGTCGTACGATCAATTATTTCGAAATACCGTTCTTCACTCATATCTATTTCGGCAGCAACAGATTCAAGTTCTATTTTAACCTGGGTCCCAAAATAGGTTATGCCTTCAGCGAAAAGACGGAAACAAACCCGAACGAGACGAATACGAACGCCGGCTCCAATGAGCAACACAACATGGCCATCCAGAAAAAATTCGATTGGGGATTGTGTGGTGGTCCGGGGCTTGAACTGCGTACCGGCATCGGTTATTTCCTGCTGGAAGGACGCTATTATTATGCGCTGGGTGATATTTACGGCAGCCGCAAAAGCGATTACTTCAACAAATCGTCCAGCCAGGTAATCTCCGCACGTATCATTTACCTGCTGCCCATTCGGAAATAAGATTTTCAACTGAAATGTTCCTGTCGGTATTTGGACGGAGTCATTCCATTAGCTTGTTTAAATACCGTGCTAAAATAACGCTGGTTGGTAAACCCTGCCTTCTCCGAAACCTCCAGGATGCTGAGATTCTTATCTGCCGGCAGTTTCATCACACGGGTCATCCAGAACTTATTTACAGGAAAACACAGTTCATTACCATTTGCGTAGCGACATAATTCACAATCGAATAATATACAAGAATCAACACGAATATCCTTTTATGGACAAATATTGAAGTTTTTTGTACAAATCCGGACATAAACCTATAACCATACATCTACATTTGCAACAGCATACTCCGGTAGCATAAAACAATATTGTTAACATTAAAAGTATATCAAATGACAAAAAGCAAACTCCTTCTTTTTTTCTTTATTGTCTGGTTGATTACCGGATGTACCACCACTGATCCGGTCCCAATTAATATTGTCCCGCTACCGGAACAACAAGTAGCCGGAAACAGCCATTTCACATTCAGCAAGAATACTGTCATCCAGGTCGAGACCCGGGAACAGGAACCGATTGCCGGATTATTAGCTGATTTGTTTACCTCCTCTGCCGGATTTACCCCTATGGTAAACACTGGTTCGTCCGCCGCTTCCGCCTCCGTCATTTTTTCTACCGACACAACACTCGTAAAGGAAAGTTATAAACTGGACATAACTCCTTCCCGTATCTCCATCAACGCAGCAGATAAAGCAGGTTTCTTCTATGCCATACAATCAATTCGCCAGCTACTTCCTCCAGCTATAGAAAGTAAGGAACCGGTTAACAATATCCAATGGAACGTACCAACACTAGGCATTCAAGATAGCCCACGCTTTCCCTACCGCGGATTAATGCTCGATGTTTCCCGCTTTTTCATTCCTAAAGAAAATATAATCAAAATCATTGATTATATGGCCATGCTGAAACTGAACAAACTACATCTGCATCTGGTCGATGGAAACGGTTGGCGACTGGAAATAAAAAAATATCCCCGATTAACGGAGATCGGAGCCTGGCGTGTTGCCCGCGAAAGCGATTTCTCCCAACGCAAAAATGCCCAGCCAGAAGAACCAACACCTGTAGGGGGCTTCTACACACAGGAAGACATGAAAGAAATTATCGCCTATGCCGGAACACATCAGGTTGAAATTATCCCGGAAATAGAGATGCCGGCACATACCAATTCTTCACTGGCTGCCTATCCGGAACTGGCATGTCCCATAGTTAAAGACTTTATCAGCGTCATTCCGGGTATGGGTGCACATGCATCCGAAATCGTCTATTGTGCCGGAAACGACAAAGTATTTTCCTTCCTGGAAGATGTGATAGATGAAGTTGCAGACCTCTTTCCTTCCCACTATATTCATCTGGGAGGCGATGAAGCCTCCAAAAGATACTGGAAAGAATGTCCACTTTGTCGGGCACGGATGAAAGTAGAAGGCATCACCGACGTCGAGGATTTACAGGGCTATTTCATGAACCGCATGGCTGACTATGTAAAAAGCAAAGGTAAACAGGTTATGGGCTGGGATGAACTGACCAATAGCAAAATACCTGAAGATGCCGTTATTTACGGCTGGCAGGGATTAGGTACTGCCGGGTACAAAGCCGGAAAACTCGGTCATAAATTTATCATGACCCCGGCACGTGTGCTTTATCTGATTCGCTACCAAGGTCCGCAATGGTTCGAGCCTCGTACTTATTTCGGTAATAACACACTGAAAAATGTGTATGACTATGAACCCATACAACCGGAATGGGAACCAGAGGTAACAGCAAACCTTTTAGGTGTTCAAGGTTCGTTATGGACCGAATTTACCAACTCTCCCGAAGATGCCGAATACCTCATCTTCCCCCGTCTGGCCGCCGTTGCCGAAATAGCCTGGTCGGGAAAAAACCGGAAAGACTGGCCCAGCTTCCTGAAACGCCTGGATGTATTAACACAACATTATGACTATCTGGGAGTAAATTATGCCCGTTCCATGTTCAACATCGACCATCTGGTAACAGGCAATAACGATACATTGAAAGTTACCCTCACCTGTATCCGGCCGGATATGGAAATACGTTATACGACTGACGGGAACGAACCGGTCGCCACATCATCCCTGTACACCGACTCTCTGGTTGTCACCAACGATATCACAATCAACGCTGCAACCTTTGCCAACGGCAAACAAATGGGAAAAACCCTGACCCTCCCGCTCCATTGGAACAAGGCCACCGCCCGCCCCGTTCAGGACAGAAACAGCCAGACATACCGCCTGACCAACGGATTACGGGGTAGCAACAAACAATCCGACTTCGAATGGTGCGGCTGGTACGACGAAGATGCGACCTTTACGATCGACCTGGGAAAAACGGAGGCAATAAATGAAATAACAATCGGCTGCATCACCAATTACGGAATGGGCGCACATATCCCCAGCCGGATTACGTTGTCCGTCTCAGACGACAACCAGAAATATACGCAGGTTGCAGAACGCAGTTTTACTCCGGAAGAAATATTCCGCGAAGGTATCCGCATCGAAGACAAGACATTCGACAATCTGAAAGCAACAGGCCGTTACCTGAGAGTCGCCCTGAAAAATCCCGGCAAATGCCCGGACGACCATACACGTCCCGGACAAGGTACCTGGATATATATAGATGAAGTCACAGTACAATAAAACATATCAATTCTAAAATACAAATGAGAAAAACGAGGTTATCTATTTTCGCTCTGTGCTGCCTGGGGATGCTCCAGGCGGCTACAGGGTCGACAGACAACAACAAGCCCGAGTGGCAAAGCCAGTACGCAACCGGACTCAACAAACTGGAACCGCACGCTTACGTCTGGCCTTTTGAGAACGAGAAAGCCCTGTCCGTACGCGACCACGAATCGTCCCCCTGGTACCAAAGCCTGAACGGAAAATGGAAATTCCATTGGACAAAGAACCCGGACAACCGCCCGAAAGATTTCTACAAGCCTTCTTTCTATACCGGAGGATGGGCAGATATCAACGTTCCCGGCAACTGGGAACGGCAGGGATACGGTACCGCCATCTACGTAAACGAAACGTATGAGTTCGACGACCCGATGTTCAACTTCAAGAAGAATCCGCCTTTCGTTCCTTATGAAGAAAATGAAGTCGGCTCTTACCGCCGCACTTTCACCGTACCGGCAAACTGGGACGGCCGCCGCATAGTTCTCTGCTGCGAAGGCGTCATTTCTTTCTATTATGTATGGGTGAACGGGGAAAAACTAGGATATAACCAGGGTTCTAAAACCCCGGCAGAATGGGATATTACCGATAAGCTGAAACCGGGCGAGAATACTGTAGCCCTGGAAGTCTATCGCTGGAGCAGCGGTTCCTACCTGGAATGCCAGGACATGTGGCGCCTGAGCGGTATCGAACGGAGCGTCTACCTCTACAGCACGCCCCGGCAGTATATTGCCGACTACAAGGTGGTATCCACTCTCGACAAGAATACTTACAAAGACGGTATCTTCAACCTGGACGTTCAGATTGCCGGTCCTGCCAATCCGGACAGCCGCATCGCTTACCAGCTGAAAGATGCCGACGGCAAAACCGTCCTGAAAGAGGAAGCTAAAATCCCTGCTGGAGAAAACAGCCGGATTATATTCAAAGAAGCGACAATCCCCGGTGTAAAAGCCTGGAGTGCCGAACATCCGAACCTGTACACGCTCGTCCTCTCCCTAAAAGACGCTGGTGGCAAAGAAACCGAACTGACCGGAGGCAGAGTAGGCTTCCGCACGTCCGAAATCAAAGACGGCCGCTTCTGCGTGAACGGCGTACCGACATTGGTGAAAGGAACCAACCGCCATGAACATTCGCAACTGGGTCGTACGGTCAGCCGCGAACTGATGCAGAAAGATATCGAGTTGATGAAGCAGTACAACATCAACACCGTACGCAACTCCCACTACCCGACCGACCCGTTATGGTACGAACTTTGCGACGAATACGGCCTCTATATGATCGACGAAGCCAACATCGAATCGCACGGAATGGGATACGGTCCCGAATCGCTGGCTAAAGACAGTACCTGGCTCCCGGCCCATATGGACCGCACCCGCCGGATGTACGAACGTTCCAAGAACCATCCCTGCATCGTAATCTGGTCGCTGGGCAACGAAGCTGGCAACGGTATCAACTTCGAACATACCTACGACTGGCTGAAATCGGTCGAGAAGAACCGTCCCGTACAATACGAACGTGCCGAACAAAACTACAATACCGACATCTATTGCCGCATGTACCGCAGCGTAGACGTAATCAAAGAATATCTGAACCAGAAGGAACCGAAAATCTACCGTCCTTTTATCCTCTGTGAATATGTGCATGCGATGGGTAACAGTGTCGGCGGCCTGAAAGAATACTGGGATGTATTCGAAGACGAACCGATGGCACAGGGCGGTTGCGTCTGGGATTGGGTGGACCAGTCTTTCCGCGAACTGGATGAAAATGGCAACTGGTATTGGTCGTATGGCGGCGATTACGGCCCTAAAGGTATCCCCAGCTTCGACAACTTCTGCTGTAACGGCCTGGTCAGTGCCGACCGAGAACCGCATCCGCATCTGAACGAAGTGAAAAAAGTCTACCAGTATATCAAGACAAAACTGACAGACGAACGCAATCTGACCCTCTCCATTAAAAACTGGTACGATTTCAGCAACCTGAATGAATATACCTTAAACTGGCAATTGGTAACAGACGACGGTCGCACTGTCCGCCAGGGAACGGAGACCGTCGATTGCCTCCCCCACGAGACAGCAACATTGACACTAGGCAAAACCGTTTTGCCGAAAGACTGCAAAGAAGTCTTCCTGAACCTGAGCTGGACACCCAAACAGGCACGTCCGTTCCTGCCGACCACTCATGAAGTAGCTTACGACCAGTTTGTGTTGGCAGCCAATAAAAACTATCAGCCGAAATATCCGGGTCTGAAAACATCAGCGTTGAAACAGGATGGCAACACGTTCAACAACGACCGTATAAGCATCTCTTTCTCCCCGGAGACAGGAGCCATGACATCTTACAAACTCGATGGTAAAGAGTTACTTTCAACCCCTCTCACCATCAGCCTGTACCGTCCGATTACCGACAACGATAACCGCGACCGCAACGGTGCCCGCCTCTGGAAAGCCGCCGGCCTCGACAAACTCAGCCAACAGGCAACAGCCTTCCGCACAGGTAAGAACAGCATACAGACAACCCTGGCACTACTGAATGACAAGTCCGAAACAGTAGGAACAGCGACACAGCACTATAGTGTCAACCCTGACGGCACAGTAAAGATAGCAACTACCTTTACCCCGGACACCACCATCGTCAAATCGTTGGCACGTATCGGACTGACCTTTGAAATACCTGCCGAATATGCACAGGTTTCCTACCTGGGGCGTACCGGAGAAACCTACACAGACCGTATCCAAAGCGGCCGTATCGCCATCGACCGGACAGACGCGGAACGTCTGTTCCATTATTACGTCAAACCGCAATCGACAGGTAACCGCACGGATATGCGCTGGGCAACAATCACCAACGAAGCCGGTAACGGCCTGCACGTAACGGCCGCCCATCCATGGCAATTCAGTATCGTTCCTTTCGCGGATAGCAATATCGATGCATCCACGCATATCAACCAACTGAAACGAAGCGGCACAGTCACCGTCCATCTGGATGCTGAACAGGCCGGCGTAGGAACAGCTACCTGCGGCCCGGGTGTATTGCCTCAGTACCTCGTTCCGGTAGAGAAGACAACGTTCGAGTTTGTTATCCGGCCAATAAAATAACAGACTGCTGCAAACTTTATTCATATTACAAAAAATCCCGGAGAGAAAAATTCCCTGGGATTTTTTATGGATATTTTTTTAATATTCTATGTAGAACACTCTAGGATAATACATGACATTATTCCGGTTAAATTAGGACCTTATTAACAAACAAAAAAACGCAGCCGCGTTATTTGAAAACGTGACTGCGTCTGACATATATCCTCCACCCTTCAACAGAATGGTATTTTATACTTATCTCAAGCGGTCGAGCGAACGAACCAGTGCTTCATCCGCTCCGATATTACGGATAGCCAGATAATCCAGGATCAATGCGATTATCGGGAAAGAAAGAGCAATCTTCACACTCAGCGCTGCACCAGCCAGCTGATCTTTCAATATCCATACAAAGAAACCGAACAGGGCATAGAAACCCAGCATCAGGATTGCATTAAAGATACAAAGACGAATCTGAAGAATTCTTTTCTTAAATAAGAAGATCGTTATCAATGACAGAATGGAGATCACTGCCGTCAAAGCAAAAAGTCCCCAGGTCGGATAAACGAGTTCCGGTTCAGCAGCGATCGTGCTTACGCCTGTTGCATCAAAAGAGTAAAACTGGTCTCCCGCCTGCAACATGGCAAGAGGTAAAAACAATGTTGCGACCATTAAGGCCACGATAATAAGCAAGTAAACTGTTTGTATTCTTTGTAACATAATTCTTAAAGTTGACAGTTGACAGTTGACAAGTGACAGTCAAAGAGAGATAGGAAACGGACTAATAAAAATGGACAATTGCATTTTTATTAATTACAATTGCCCATTATATTTGGAACATTTCACTGTCAACGGTTACTTGTCGACCATCAACTCGTTAAAAGTTATTCTTTTCTTTAGCAGGGTTCTTATAGTAAACCTTACCTTCTTCATATTCCTGAGCAGCGATCAGAGTCGGCTTCGGAAGCTTTTCATAATAACGGGAGATCTCGATCTGCTCTCTGTTTTCGAAAACTTCTTCCAGGTTATCGTTATAAGAAGCAAATTCCTGAAGTTTCTTTTCCAAGTCCTGCTTCATTTCAACACTAATCTGGTTAGCCCGTTTTCCGATGATCATTACTGTTTCATATACATTTCCCGTGTCGGCTGACAACTTCATCATGTCACGGGTTACCGTATTCGAAGGGGCGCTAGACTTTCTGTAATCCATTTTACTTTATTGATTAAATAATATCGTTAATACGCATCTGTTATTCTCTTGCTGGCATAATCGTAGAACTTCTGTGCCTGTTTTACGTATTTGCCTTCCGGATATTCGTTCATGTAAGTGTAGTATTCATCCACTACCTCACGATAACGACCCTGCAACTTTTCTTCCACACTGGCAATAGCCTGTTCATACTTCGAACGCAAAACATAGAACATAAACTCTTCCCTGTATTTGGAATAAGGATAGTTCTTCAAGGCATTCTCGGCAGTGATCACGGCAGACAAATAGTTATTGTCGCGCATGTAAGTACCCAGGTTATAATACAATCTTACAGCCAGTAATTCCTTATAAGCCAGTTTCTCCTGCAATTCAAACATGATCTTTTGGGCTTCGGCGGCACGTTCGCTCTGCGGATAATACTCCAGATAGAGCTGCAACTGGTTAATAGCTTCATACGTCTGCGTCTGGTCTAACCGCGGATCGGGAGAGTCCAGATACAAACCATATCCCGAATAATAGCGGGCCAATTCCGTGTACTCGCCTTTCGGATAGGTGGTGTAATACGTATTAAAGTATTGCGAAGCCGTCTGATAATCTTTTTGTCCGTAATAGCTCTGAGCCAGCAGGTACAAGGATTCTTCGGCATAAGCAGTTCCTTTAAAGATTGTAACCAGTTCATCCAGCAGGGTAGCAGACTTGTTGTATTGCTTTGCATTGAAATACTTCTTTGCATACGAATACTTCAACTCATAGTCCGTACTTTTCAATATCTTGTTATATTCCCCACAAGAGGATAACAAGACCGTAATCATCATCAATAAAAATACAACCTTTTTCATTCACATACTTTTAGCGCGCAAAGTTACATTTTTTATTGCAAAATAACGAAGCGCATAACGTTAATATTTACAACTTATATAAATCGCTGGCAGCAATAAGCTCCAGTTTGTTGGCTTTCAGAACCTCCGCACACTTCTCCACATTGTCGGGGCGGATGATCACATTAGCAGCCTCTCCTTGCGAGAAAGCATACATATATTCGACAAAGATACCTGCCGAGGTTATGATCTCCATCGCCTTCGCCAATGCACCGGGCTGGTTGGGGCAATGCAGGCACACCACATCAGCCACACTCACCGCATATAATTTTTCACGAAGTACCTGAATTGCTTTGTCTGTGTCCGACACGATCAGACGCAGGATACCAAAATCGGAATTCTCCGCCACCGTAAAGGCTGACATGTTCACTCCGGCTTCACCCAAAATCTTTGCCACTTCCGTAAAACGGCCTTTTTTGTTTTCAAGAAAGATTGATAATTGTTTAATTAGCATAGCACTTTACTATTTTTAGGGTTTTAAACTAACTTACGATTGTCGATCACGTGTTTTGCCTTACCCATACTGCGTTCAAGGCTACGCGGTTCCACAATCTTTATATCAGGCTGAATGCCGATCACGCTCTGCATACGGGCGGCGATCTTCTTTTTCAGCGCGATCATCTTGTTCATTTCATCCGAATAATAATCCGGTCGTACTTCCACCTGGATCTGGAAAGTATCGGTGTTGTTCACACGATCCACCACGATCAGGTAATGCGGTTCGAATTCCGGCATTTCCAGCAATACGGATTCTACCTGCGACGGGAATACGTTGACACCACGGATGATCATCATATCGTCGCTACGTCCGAGGATACGTCCCATACGGACAGCGGTACGGCCGCATTCGCATTTTTCATAGATCAGGTGTGTCAGGTCACGCGTACGGTAACGGATCATCGGCATGCCTTCCTTGGTCAGGGTGGTGAATACCAACTCGCCTTGTTCACCTTCAGGCACAGGTTGCAAAGTGACCGGATCGACGATTTCCGGGAAGAAATGGTCTTCCCACAGGTGGGTACCGTTCTGGCATTCGCATTCGCCACCGACACCGGGACCACAGATTTCTGTTAATCCGTAGATATCATATGCTTTAATATTCAGTTTCTGTTCCAGTTCCTTACGCATATTTTCCGTCCAGGGTTCCGCGCCGAACGCTCCTACCCTCAGTTGGAATTCTTCCAAAGGAATGCCCGAATTATGGATCGTTTCCGCCAGATACAGAGCATAAGAAGGTGTACAAGCCAGACCTTTCGCCCCAAAGTCGTGCATCAATTGAATCTGTTTCTGCGTGTTACCACTACTCATCGGGATTACGGTACCACCGATATTTTCTACACCTCCATGAGCACCCAGTCCACCGGTAAACAAACCGTATCCATAGGAAACCTGCACAGAGTCGTTCTTTGTAATGCCATAGGCCGTCAGACAGCGTGCCACCACTTCCGACCAGATCGACAAGTCCTTACGGGTATATCCCACAACAATGGGTTTTCCGGTCGTACCGGAAGAGGCATGCAAACGAACAATCTCGGACATCGGCACAGCCATCAATCCGAACGGGTAATTATCTCTTAAATCCTGCTTTACCGTAAACGGCAGCTTGGTAATATCTTCAATTGATTGAATATCATCCGGAGTAATACCCATCTCCTGCATTTTCTTGCGATAGAAAGGAGTATTATGATAAACGTGTTCGACAACCCGTTTCAACCGGATGCTCTGTAATTTCCGCATTTCTTCGCGGTCCATACATTCAATAGTTTCGTTCCAAATCATGGTATCAGTTTGTTATCATTTAATTGTTAGTAGTGTAAAACTGTCGCAAAGTAATAACTTTTTTACTAACTGACAATAAATAATAACGCCAAATCAATCGAGACTTACTTCCATAAGGATCAAATTTTCGTCTTCGTCCAATGTTTTGGTTATCTCCAGCAGGTCTCCGCCCAGTTCGTTCTTTTCCATTGCTTCCAGCAAAGTAAAAGGATATAAGGTATAATAGAGCTTGTTATTATTGAAGACAAAGTTCATCATGTCGCCGTTCTGCCAGTCTTTATTTGTCAGCTTGACATGCGAGAAAGAGTTTTCTGCCACATTATATAAATAGAGTTCGTCACGCAGTTTCATTTGACCTTCATCTTTCAGGAAGACAGCGTTGACAAGCATCTGATTCGGAGTCAATGCCCGGATCTCGCAAGCGATCTTTCCATCTTTCTCTGTCGATAACGGCAGTTTGGTAAAGACAGGTTTCAGTTGGCGGTCGGGCGACAATTGATATAACGTATCGGCGGCCGGTTCGCTGATCAGGCATCCTCCGTCGCCGCAGGATAGCAGGTTTCTCATACGGTTCAGCAGAATAAAGGGACGTCCGTCGCGGGTAGTTACGATCATACTGCGATAACGATTGTCGGAGACGATAGGCAGACGTTCGATCTTCTTTCCGGTTTCCTTATCCATCAGGACATAAGGCTGGTTACTTGCTTCCGGATTATCATCTATTTTAGCGGTCTCACCTTCTTTCACAAAAAGAGCGCCTTTCATATCCAGAAAGACCATTGCATTTTCATCCAGCGATTCGATTACATCCATCTGCAAAGAATCCGGCAGACTGAAAGACCTTTTATAAGTCCCGTCCAAACCATAAACCTGCATCTGGGTTATTCCATCTAAAAAGAGTTCCTGGCGTTTTTCATCATACAGGATATGGCGTATTCGGGCGTATTCTTCACCACCTTGCCCCTTGCGGTTAAAATGGCTGATCATCTCGCCTTTCTTATTGAAACCGATCACGTCGCCGGTAGAAGATCCGATAAAGAACAACCCGGCTTCACTGGGAATAAGTTTCATCTGGTCGCCCAGCAACACATTTTCAGGCGTTTGCAGACGGAAATAACGTACCTTTCCCAAATCCTGCAAAACGGCCTCCCTGTCCGGAATATCCGCACGAAAATCCAATACAGGCAACGGGCCTTCATTCTTTGCTCCATTCTTACATCCATTCAGTCCCACAACCAACATCACTGTCACTGCACATAAACATATCCTTTTCATAATCCCTTTGAATTTAATACAACATAGCGCAAATAAAGAGATAATATTTCAAAGAAGCAAGGATATTACGACAAATTCGTAAAACACACATTACATTCGTAAAACAAAGAAGATGAATGTATACATACCTGTATTTAACATTTCACATGGACTACTCCAAACCGCCGGGAGAAAAATGGTTCGTCCCTGTAAGACGCAAGACTGATAATATACGTACCTTTGCCCAACGATTAAAGATAGATTTCCGGACAAGATGAAACGAAACATACTTGCGCTATACATTATTAAACTATCCAAATGGTTCACCCTGGTCATGCCAATCATCGTGCTTTTCTATGAAGATCACGGACTGGGATTGCAGGATGTATTTATACTGAAGAGCGTTTATTCAATCGCAGCCGTGGCACTCGAAATACCCTCCGGATATCTGGCCGACGTGTGGGGACGACGCAAATGCCTCATACTCGGATGCATTCTTTTCTTTTTGGGATATCTCTGTTACTCCTTCACCTCTACCTTCGCCGCCTTTGTCATAGCCGAAATACTATTGGGAACAGGGCAAACGCTGGTCAACGGGGCAGACTCCGCCTTGCTGTACGATACGACAGTCCAATATAAGAAGGAAAACCTTTATCTGCGTTATGAAGGGCGTATCACCATGATCGGTAACTTTGCCGAAGCCATTGCCGGTATTTTCGGCGGATTGCTGGCGGCTTACTCGCTGCGTTATCCGTTTTATGCACAGGCACTGATTGCATTCAGCGGTATTCCGGCAGCCTTCGCCCTACAGGAACTGAATATTAAAAGTAAGGTGCAAAGCCCTGTACAGGAGATCGTACGGATCATCAGGTACTCGCTGGTCACTAATAAAAGGCTCTGCTACAACATTATGTTCTCAGGGATTATCGGAGCTGCCACACTCACCATGGCGTGGTTCGTACAACCTTACCTGATGTATATGAATACGCCCACTTCGTGGTTCGGCGTAATCTGGACAGTACTAAACCTGACCGTAGGGATCGCCGCTCTTTATTCGGACCGTGTGGACAGCTATTTCGGTCCCAAAAAGATGGGCATTCTGATCCTGACATTCGTGGCAGGCGGTTACGTGGCACTCGCCTTCAACCTGACCTACGCAGGACTAGCCATCCTGTTCGTTTTTTATATCATAAGAGGCTTTGCCACCCCGATATTAAAAGGATACATCAACCAGATGACCTTTTCGGAGATGCGTGCCACCGTCCTTTCCATCCGTAACTTTATCATCCGCCTGATGTTTGCCGCCATCGCTCCATTCATCGGCTGGCTGAACGATATGTATTCGCTCAGGATCGCCTTACTGGCATCTGCCGCGATCATCATGGTACCGGGAGCCTTATTCCTCTGGCTGCAACTAATGGCAAAGACCGATAAAGAATAACAGGTGAACGATTTATAAAGATTTTATCCTATATTTGGGGAATATTTACTTATAATCATCTTAGATCATGAACACAGAGAAGACCACTCCCGTAACAGCCATCGTGTTGGGAGCCAGCGGAAGAGGAAAATTGTACGGCGATTATTCACTGGAGCACCCGGAAGATTTGCAAATCACCGGCATTGCCGAGTTGGTGGAACTGCGCCGCAACATATATGGTGACAAATACCATGTACCCCGGGAAAACCGTGTCGCCACCTGGGAAGAAATGCTCAGCCGTCCCAAGTTTGCCGATGCCGTCATTATCGCTACCCCCGACCATCTGCATTATGCCCCCTGTATGAAAGCGCTCGACCTGGGATATGATATCCTCCTTGAAAAACCGATCGCACAGACAGACGAGGAATGCCGTCGCCTGATAGCCTATGCCAAAGAAAAAGGAAAGATCGTCGGTCTGACGCATGTGCTCCGTTACTCGCCTTATTTCGGAATGCTGAAAGAGATGGTGAGCAGCAAAGCGATCGGCGACCTAGTCAGCATCCAGCATTTCGAACCGATAGAACATGTACATATGAGCCATTCGTATGTGCGCGGAAGCTGGCGCAACGCAGAAGCGAGTACGCCGCTGGTCCTTGCCAAATCGAGTCATGACCTGGATATCCTCCACTGGATCATCGGCAAGCCTTGTAAGAAAGTGGTAGCCTTCGGTGACCTGGCGCATTTTAAGGCGGAAAACGCCCCCGAAGGTGCTCCGGCCCGTTGTACCGACGGTTGTCCGGCAGAAGCGACCTGCCCTTTCTCCGCCCTGAAAATCTACTACCGCGACCGCACCTGGCTATACGTATTCGACCTGCCGGAAGACCCGGACAAACAGGGCGACGTCATCCTCGAAAACCTGAAAACAGGACCGTATGGCAAATGCGTCTACCATTGCGAGAACAACCAGCCCGATCATTATATGATGCTGATGGAATTTGAAGGCGGCGTAACGGTCAACTTCTCGATAGAGGCTTTCACTTCGTATGGCGGACGCCGTACCCGTATCATGGGGACGCGTGGCGACATCGTCGGCGACATGGAAAAGTTCACCCATACCGACTTCGCCACCGGCGTTTCAAAAACATACAATGCCAATGCCGAAGACGCCCTGAACTACGAAGGCGTAGGCCACGGTGGTGGTGATGCCGGTATGATCCGCGACTGGATCGAAGCCATCCGCCGCCAGGATGCCAGCCTGATGAGCACACCACTCGACGAGTCGCTGGAAAGCCATCTGATAGCCTTTGCGGCAGAAAGAAGCAGGAAAGAAGGGAAAGTGATAAGCCTTTAAAAGTCAGAGCCGTCCGCCGACCAGCTTATATCCGATCCCCCGTACATTCAATATTTTGATATGGGGGTCTTTCTCTAATTTATGGCGTAGTTTGGTGATAAATACATGCAGGCTGCGGGTATTGTAAAAGCTGTCGTTACCCCAGAGTTGCAGCAGGATATCCTTCGTATCGACCGGCAAAGTTCCGCTCTCACAAAGAAGCCGCAACAACTCCGACTCCCTGAATGACAGTTCGATCTCCTCACCGCCGATCTGCAAAGTCTGGGTAGAGGGGTAAAAGGTATAAAGTCCCAGTTCGTGGTAAATAACGGCTACCGGTTCAGACAAGCTTTTCACTGTCAAAGCCTTCACCCGGGCAATCAGTTCACGGAGGCTGAAAGGCTTCCGCAGGTAATCGTTCGCCCCAAGCCCGAAACCGAACACGATATCGTCCACCGAAGAACGGGCACTCAGAAACAGTACGGGCACCTCCTTATCCATCCGGCGAATGCGGCGTACCATCTCGAAGCCGTCCACCTCCGGCATCATCACGTCGGCAATGATCAATGCGGGATGCTCCTTGAAATACTGTTCGAGCCCCTCCAGACCGTCGCGGGCAATAGCAACTTCGTAACCTTCCTCTTCCAGGGCATCTTTTACGATCATTGCCAAAGAGACTTCATCTTCTACTAATAGTATGTTCATAATCTCAGGTTATTGAGGTAATGTAATTATAAAACAGGTGCCTTTACCGGGTTCGCATTCCACTGTGACGTTCCCACCATGTTTCTCCACCATAGTCTTCACATAGAACAGCCCGATGCCATAGCCTTTCACCGGTGACTGACGGACAGAGGGTATGCGGTAGAACTTATCAAAAATATGGCGGCGGTATTCTTCGGGGATGCCAGGACCATTGTCCTGTACCCGTATCTGTGTCTTTCCCTCCGTCACCACCGCCCGTATCGTTATTTCCGGTTCTTTATCCGCATATTTGATGGCATTATCCACCAGGTTGCTGATGATGCTGTACAAATGGATACGGTCTGCTCTCAACGTGATTTCCTCCGGCTGATACTCTGTCCGAATGCGGAAAGAGCGGGACGATTTTATCTTCTGTTGCTCCACGAGCCTGGCTATCAAATCATTCAAAGACAGTTTTTCTATCACCAGACGGATATCTTTCCGTTTCTCTAAACTGAGCGAAAGGATTTGTTCCACCATCCCGCCCAGGCGTTCCAGTTCCTCATGGCAAAGGTGCAGATATTTATCAGCCTTTTCTCTATTATCCAGCAGGTTATAATGGATAATAGATTCAATAGCGGCATACGAAATGGCGATCGGTGTTTTCAGTTCATGAGTAACGTTATGCGTGAAATCATCTTTCAACTGTTCCACCGTCTTCTGATGGAATAGAAACCAAATCATATAGGCAAACGATAAAGCAAGAATCAGCAGAATCAGGAAAGAAGAAACCAGAATCCCCGTCATACCAGCCAGTGAAGCCATGCGGGTGGATTCCACATAGACATAGAAAGCTCTTGGAGTAAAAGTAGTGTATTTCCAGATATACAGGTGATAGCGTGACAAATCTTCTCCTTCAGGGACGGAAGTGGCAATGACCGTGCTGTCGGTAAGCAGACGTATCTCCGTGAAATGGCGGAGATTCAGGTTCTTTTCCCGTAGATTAGCTACCAGCAGGCTATCGAACTTTGCTATATTAACAGGAGAGATCGTGTCGATGATTTCATGAAGGCTACGCTGCATCTGTAAACCCAGCTCACCCAATGACTTGAAATCGTCGCCCACTTTGACAGAGTAGCTTTGCAGAACTTTCTTCATATCCTCATCTACTCCGCTTGCATAAGAGAGAGACGCCTTCTTCTCTATGATGCTGACCGGTTGAATGACCGAATCTTTATCTGAAAAACGGGTAGTCAGGGCAACTCCTCCCCGATCATCGGCCTGCGATATCGTTACCCGTTGCTTATTCGTCTTTTTGCTGATAAAGTCAGCACGACTAAACAGTTCGACATGGTCGGCATTGCGGATAGCCTGCATAATGTACTCCCTGTTCTGCTGTTGCAGGGAATGGTATAATCCGTTTATCCAGAACAACTGGTAGACAAAGATTCCCGACAAAGACAGAATAACCAAGAGAATGATATACTTGAACGATGATTTCATGCAAACAAATATAAGGAATCTCCGCCATGCAGCTTCCCGCTTTAAATCAAAATAACACAGTTTTTGCCGAATGTTATTTAGTCTTACCAAATGAAAGCCTTTTTTGGTAATCACTGGCGTCCTCCCTACCTTTCGTATAAAAACAAAAGGCCATGAAAAGAATCTATTACTTATTACCGATAGCCGGCTTACTCTCGCTTCCCACACAAATGCTGGCACAAAAACAGACTGGTAACGAAACCATCCTGGTCAACGACAGCATCACGTTGAACCTGCCGGAAGTATTCGTCAAAGCGGAACGGCCGCTGGTAAAGATGACCGACGGAAAACTGCAATACGACATTCCCAACCTGATGAAAAGCAAACCGGTGGATAATGCGTTCGATATATTGGGGGAACTACCGGGAGTAGGCAAAAGCGGCGACAATATCTCCCTGCTCGGTACCTCGGAAACCACCATCATCATCAACGGCCGGAAAAGTTCGATGACACCGGAACAGTTGGCCGACATGTTGAAAGCGACTCCTTCGTCCAAGGTAAAAAAGATAGAAGTGATGTACAGCACTCCACCCCAATACGGTGTAAGAGGCGCATCGATCAATGTGGTTATTGAGAACGACCGGAGCCTGGCGGATATCCTGAAAGGAGAAATATCGCTGACAGGAAAACAGGCCTGGTATTTTTCTCCTACAGCACTGATGAATCTGTCTTATACAGGAAAGAAGTATGCCGCCGACCTCTCCTACTCGGCCAATTACCGTCACGGACGTTCGACAGAAGATATGCATGCAGAACCGACCGTGAACGGTACAAAATACGATATTCAGCAAAAGAACTGGTCGGAAAACAAAGGCATCTCCCATAACCTGCGGGGTGCCTTCGAATATGATTTCAGCAATAAAGACAAGCTGTCGGCCTCCTATACAGGAAAATATGTACAAGACAAGCCAGTATCCCTGAGGGGCGGACAGACTGATTTCAAGGGTATCGAAACCGTTAATACGGCCAGCCGGACTACAGGTCCTTCGTTTCTGCATAGCACACGGATCGACTACAACGGACATAAAAACCTGAATGCCGGCATCGACTACACCTTATACAAAGATAAATCCTTGCAGGACCTGGTTAATAATTTTGAAGACAGTAACGACCAGGACAGACGCAACGAGAGCAAGCAAAAATCACAACGAGCTAATATATATATCAACCACTTCGTTGTCGTAGGAGAAGGATGGAAGATTTCTTACGGGGTAGAAGCCTCCTTATCGGGGACGACCAATGAGGCTTCCGCCCTTCTGAATAATGAAAAAGAAAGCGAAGGGACCTTCTATATGAAACAAAAAGAACATTCGGCGGGTATATTCGGCGGTTTCTCCCGTTCGTTCGGAAAGAAATTCACGCTGAATGCTTCGCTGGCTGTCCGTTATTACAAGGCTTCAGTCGATTCTGCCGGAAAGAAGGGTACGTTATGGGATCAGGCAGACTTGTTTCCGTCGCTTTCCGCCGTTTACCGGATCAACCGTTCGAATATGTTACAGTTCTCATTGTCGAGTAACAGAAAATATCCTTCCTATTGGGCAACAACTCCCAATACCTATTATATGAATATCTACAGCGTGATAAAAGGTAATCCGCAGTTGAAACCGGAACTGAACTATTCGATGCAACTGACATATGTCATAAAGAATAAATATGTACTGGGGGCTTTCGCTAACTTCCAACCCGACAAGATACAGCAGATGTCGTATCAGCAACACGACCGTCTGCAATCGGTCTTCCATTCCATCAACCTGGATACGCATACGATGTACGGACTGATGGCCGTTGTTCCTTTTCGTGCCGGCGAAGTGCTCAGTTCGCGACTGACGCTGATGGGGTTCAGCATCCACGACAAAGGCACGCTGGTCGATATCAACTTCGACAGAAAGAAGTTGTTCGGGCGGGCAATGCTGACAAATACGATCTTTCTGACGCGCGACAAGAACCTTTCGCTCGACATCAGCGGCGATTACAGTTCGCCGGCGATCCAAGGCATTTACGACATCGATCCCCTGTATAGCCTCGATGCCGCACTGGTATGGACACTCCCCAAAAAGAGACTTCGCCTGACGCTTAAAGGCTCTGACCTGCTAAATAGCCAGAAACCTCTCACCCATATCGACGAACAAAGACAAAAGAGCCGGATGGAGTTGTTCCAGGATATACGCTCCGTCTCCCTGACACTCCGTTACAGCTTCGGTGGCTACAAAGAGAAAAAGGTGAAATCCGTAGATACTTCGCGGTTCGGAACTTAATAAGATTCAGTTTTGATTATCCGGCAAGTGAATAATCAGCCGGATAATCAAAACAATCTTTTAAACTATACAAATTTAAGTGCTGTTTCATTGATTCTTTTACTCAAATCCAGTAAAGCTGCTGCAAAGCGTTTCCGTTCATCTTCTGTAAACCGAGCTGGTTTTCCGTTCACTTTATTACCGTTTAAACGTTGATAAAGCCAGGTTTTACTTTTACCAAAATACTCTTTCGCAATATAACTCAACGATAAAGCATTCGCAACGTCCCCTAACTCCAATGCCAACTTAACATCCTGTAATTCTGACTTTATAGCCTTCAACCCTTTTTCTGTAGCTTCAGTAAAAATCATTTTCTCATCGCCCGGCATCGCTTCTATCTTCTGTGCCCGCTTTTCCTGAAACATCGCACGTTCTTCGGGCGTCATGTTTTTAAACAGTTCAAAATCGGCCTGCATATCTGCTGTAGGTAAGAATTTAGATAATTCAAATAATAATTTCAGGTTCTCTTTCTGTCGGATAAGCTCCTCCTTCTCTTCTTTTGTCATAGCTAAGATTTTTTATATTAATACTGATTTATTTGATTTTACAAAAGTAATAATCCTTGAATCATTCTGCAATAATCCAAGGATTATTTTTATAGAATTAATGTAACGGTATCCCTGCCGGAACAATCGAAACCGCTTCCTCTTTCTCCAACGTCAGCATAAGAAGGCCATTCTTCACCGGCACTGCGGATTGTTTCAATGTCGAACCATTCATAGTTATGGAATATATATCCACTGAGCTGACTTTTTCCCAACCTTCCGGCATCCGCCAGCTGCGGTTATCGTAACCTTCTGCGGAATAGGCGATGATCTCGTTTTCATTCCAAAGAGCTGGAACAAATAGATTATCGTTCTCACGCAGGATAAAATCGCCTTTGCGGATGGTGTTCTTTCCATCTTCCACACGGGCTACGACACCATCACTGTAATACAATGCGTCATCGATAAAAGCAACACGTTCGAGACGACTCAGATAATACCAGGGCAACGTCATCGTACAGAACTGAGACAGGAAACCGGGAAGATTATCCTTGTCTTTCTGAAAAATCTCTTCACCTTGCATACTGGAACCGAAACGAAAATCACCTTGTCCGTCCCGATGTGTCCGTCCCCTTGCCGATAACCGTTCGGGGACTACCATCTGGAAGTTTATATCCGCCGGAAACCACCACGACATAGGTTGCAAACCGACAAAACCTTCTCCCGCCGGATGAGCCCAGAAAATACCTTCACCGGTAACATCGAACCCTTTTTCGCGCCAGTATTTAAAGATCTTCCGCTGTGTTTCTACCTCTTTATACATATCAATCCCTCCGTTCTCCGGTTTGGCATGCCAAGGACTTAACGGACGGTTTTCCGGTTGCCAGTAAGCCATAAAAGCGTCGATATGAATGGTATGGCCTTCCTTTAGTTCGGGAACCATCTTGATCAGGTTGTCGATACGTTTTTTGGCGAAGCCTTTCTCCCACTCTTTCGTATAGCTCAGATGATAAGCTCTATGTCCTTTGACATATTCCCAGATGGATTTCAGGTTTCCATTGACATCACGTGCAATAATATCATTTTTGATATAAGTATCCCAAAGAGGACTTTCCTCGAAAGCATCGACCATATTGATGTGCAGACTGATAGTCGTATTATAAGCACGTGCTTCACGGATCAGCCAACGGAGACTTTCGAGAGCTGTAGCATCTTCTTCGCGTTTCAGCTTAGGGTTGACAATGCTCCAGTCGGGATAAAGATGATCATGACCACCACGCTGCCAACCGACCAGATAGATAATTTTAGGAATGCCGCGTGTCAGGTGATCTACCCGTTTTACGACGTCCAATGCTTCTGCGAACGTACAGAGACGGGACGGGTCTTCTTTTTGGAAAATCACGTTGTTCGGATCAGGTTCATTCAGTTCGCCATCGTACCCCATAAAAAGTTTCAACACCAGGGTCTGGTGGTAATCACGATAATAAGGGGCAACAACGACTCTCTTTTTCGCCTGATAAGTGGCACCGTCTTTCTGATAGACGGCAGTCACTTCAGCCAGTCCGCCATCCTTCGGGATTAACTGATCACCGGATAAAGCGACAACCTCGACATTTCCACTGGCACTGACTGTACGTACGGATAAAGCGATATCGGATAAGGAGAGATCGGATGTCTTTCCATTAGAATAATGACCGGTAACACGAAGGGTTCCCTTTTCCCCGGGATTACGTACCGGATTCAGAGTTTCTTTATCCAATTGGATAGAGATCTCCTCTAGTTTGTTCTGTGTACAACAAGACAGACAAAACAGAATTGTAAGTACATACAAAGATATTTTCATGATAAAATTCAAACTTTATGAATCGGGTGCAAAATAATAGTCATTCACTCAAAAGGATCAGCCATCCGCGTTTCGGATCGACAGGAATCAGATCGGTCGGCGTAAACTCCCGTGCTTTCTGAAAATCGGTAATATCCGGAGCCTGCATACGGACAGACGACGGATTCAGGCCTAATTGTTTCCAGTCGATATTCAGTTTAACCTGCTTCTTCGTACTGGAATAATTACCGATCGACAGCAGTGTCTTGCCTTTATTCACGTACGTCGTTACTTTCACATCTTTATCCGAAACGGTCACAACCGGATTCTTTTCCCAGAAGCCGATCATCTGCGCATCCATGATCCCGAATTCATCCCACAGCTTCCAAACATGCCGCGGATTACCAACAACACCTTCAGTATACCAAGGCAAACGATTCGTCATGCCATATTGCATTCCTAACCATTGGTTACCTCCACCATGCAACATATCCCCCATTAAGCCGAAAGGAAGACCGGAGACTTCTACCAGCCAGTTTGCCGGAGACATTTCGTTATACATGAAACTTTCGCCAAACCATACCTTGTCCACGTAAGGGAAGTACTCTGTATACTGGGTAGCCGGTCCACGTGAGAAACCAGTATTCGAATGCAAGTCGATAATACAACCCGGCTTCACCTCTTCCATCGCATGACGCATCCGTTTCAGCATGTCACGGCCGAAAGCGACATCATCCAGATACAACCCATCGATGCCGGTATACTGCACTAACCATGCCAATCCTTCCACATAGTAATTGTACCAACGTGAATCGCCTGTTGCCGTCAAGACAGATGCATCGGCAATGACACCTCTTTTCTCTCCTTTATCAAAATGCTGGTACCACTGAGGAGTATAATCGGTCACATAATGTTCGCGACACCAAGGGAAACCGCCCCCGTTACCGCCTTGCAAGATTTCATCGCCCAAGCTGCGCAATGCCCAGATTTCCGGGACAACATTGGTCAACTCGCGGATGGTATAATACAACTTCACCTTACAACCCTTGCCATGCCATTCATCCGCAAAAGCCTTGATGGAATCGGCTGTCATGAACGGGTAATTAATGAACGGATTCAGGTCGTTGGCATGATGTACGTTGATGATCTTTATACCCGTCTCCACATCTTTGGCCTCCGGTCTGGGAGTACCCCCATTATGGTAATACCGGTTGGTAAACTGGCTGCGGCTATTTACTTTCTTTACCGGGGTGAGCAGCAAAGAAAAATCGAACGTCAAGTCTTCGCCGGTTTTGAGAGTACGCGCACCGCTGTATGCCGTCGCCGTTGTCAGGTTACCGTTACGGTTGATACGGAAACCGCCTTTGCCGTTGTTATACCAGCTTTCGGGATAAGCCGGACGATAAAGATTCAACAGCGGACCGGTATAACTAGCCCCGCGCAGTTCGCAATGGATACCAGCTTTTTCGGAACCACACCAAAAACTGTCGAAAGGCCACAGCCACGAAGCTCCTTTGTTGGTCGGGATGGAAACGGCAAAATCGTGTACCGTCTTTCCTTGATTATCCCACCCTCCGGAATAATTAGCCGGGGTTTCCTGCCCAGGCAAACCAAATCCCATGAAATAAGAGGAGGCTTCGCTTTTCATCGGTATCTCAAGACGGATGTCTTCAATCTGCAACTCTTTTTTAGGAGTGATGGTATAGACATAGTTCATCCAGCCGTCAAACTCCATCGTGCCTGTACAAGCCAGTGCCAAGTCATCGTCTTCCGCCTTCCAGGCACCCGATATTTTTCCTTCGGATCGCCCCGTCAGATCGATCGTCCCGTTTAGCTTCTTTTCTCCCGAAGCTGTACGGATGACAAAGCGCACGGGAGAAGCCAACACTTCCTGTCCCCACGAGTCGATAGACGACGGCAGGGCGGTCTGCCTGTCGAAAGACACCTCACGCCCCAGGCAGGAAACACGGTTGTCGGTCAACGACATGGCCGTGTAGCCTTCGGTCGGTTTGTCACTGATTCCCCGGGTTGAGTTGAGCCAGCGCAGACGGCTATGACGCCAAAGTTCGCCATCGCCACGGTCTGCCAGCATTTTACCGGACACTTTCAGTTCTATTTCTACAGGAACAGCATATCCTGTTTCATCTTTTAAAGTAACGATGCCTTTATACGTACCACTGGGTTGGTCTGCTTTCAGATCCACCCCGAACCATAATGGTTGAACGGCATCCGGAGCTACACTCACCTTTTTGGTAAACGTTTTTCCTTTCGGATTTACTCCATTTATATTGAAGCAAGTAATCGCTCCCTCCGGAATCAGGTTGTTTCCACTTTTCAAGCCGGATGTTTCATAAGTAACACTCTTCAATTCGTCTTTTGCAGCCCACACACCTAACTGGAAGGTGTAATATTCGTTCGGTTGGGCTTTCCCGGTAAACGACGTTTGCAATGGACTTTGCAACCATTTATAAGGAACATCTGCTTTCATACGTATAGGCAATGAGCGATCTTCCGGGAAGACGAGAAAGTGTCCGGGATTGGCTTGCCGGTAACTCTCTTTCTCACTGGCCGAAGCTGCAACTTCCATCGGATAGAAACTGTCGAACTGCGTACGCGATTCTACACGGACGATCGTAGCTTCCGGAAGTTGCCCGACAGAAGATCCGGACGACGTAACGGCCAGCCATTGCCGGTCAGGTGCCTCTTCCTTCGGATAATATCCCCGGTGATAATTACCATGTCCTTCCTGTACCAGGTAAGGCAGGTAATAAAAGAAATAAGTGCCTTTCTTTTTGACAGGGCCAAACAGAAGCTCACATTGTTCGTTATTGACTTCCAGTCGCTGGATGTTGGGGATCGTATCTCCCGTCTCCGCATCGACAATCAGAAAACGACGGTTCTCCACCTCCTTATCGGGGCGCCGCCAGTCGAAGGATAACTTGACCGCTTCAGCCGGAGCGTCAACCGCCAGTACGGCACGATGGTTACCCAGAGCTTCGTTCCACGGAGTCTCAGCCACTGCATACGTGTAGGGTGCCAGTGCTGTATCCTGGCAACAACCAATCCCTATATAGACAAATAATGCATACAATAATAAATGTTTCATGAAGTTAGAATTTTAAGATATTAAAAACCAGATTTATTACGCCCGGTAGAAGGGATTACCGATACTGCTTCATCCGGCTCGAGCGACAGGCGGACACATCCGTCGGCACATACTTCACTGCTTTTATAAAAGATACCGGAAGGTGTTATCTTATAAATATCCACGCTTTGCACGTCCGACCAGTCGGGTGGCAATTGCCAAGACTTGCCGGTATACCCTTTTACAGAGTAGGCCATATATTCCCGTTCGCCACGCCAAAGGACCGGCATGAAAAGGTCATCCTTATCCCTCAACACCTGTCCATGGTGGATGATGGTAGAATCTTTCAGCGAAACAACCAGGTCGTCGTTGTAGTAAACGACACGATTTCCGCCTTTCCCTACCAACTTTTCCCGCTTGTAACGGTTCAGGTAAACATAGGGCAGCGTTCCCGTATAGAACTGGTAACGGTATTTATCTATCCAGTTGACATCGGGCAAAGATCCGTTTTCCAAATTACCGAAACAATCTTCACCGCGTCCGCTCATACCAAACAGAAAGCCCAGTTGGAGCTGTTCTTTGGTCAGATCAGGAAATTGCTTGGCAAAAAGATAAGAAGCACCGCCGGTTGTCATGTAAGCCGGATATTTCATATAATCGCTTTCAGTCGCTTCAAACCACAAATACCACGGACTTACACCGATAAACAAGTCTTTTCCTTCCCGCAAGCGGTTAAAACTCTCATGGGTTACATCAATACCTCTACTTCTGAAATACCGGAATATTCTTCGCTGATAGTTTTCTTCTTCCGCCCACGAAATCTTTTCATAAGGATTGTCACGCACAAAGAAAGCATCTATCATAATCGATCCGGCTTCCTGAATAAAAGGCAATAGTTCCAACAAAGCATCAATCCTCTTTACTGCATAGCCGCTCTCCCATTCGTTCTTATAACAGACCTGATAGGCTTTACGGTTATTCCAAACTCCAATCTGCATCGGTGTTCCATCCGTATTCCGGGAAATAAAACCTTTGGACAAATATTCTTCCCAAAGGGGACTGTCCTCATATGCATCCGTCATATTCACATGGACGCTAATATAAGTATTATATTTCCTCGCTTCTTTCGCCAGCCACAACAATGATTCACGTCCGGTGGCATCGCATTCCCTTTTCAAGTGATTATTCACTTCAAACCAGGCAGGATACTTATCGTCATGCCCGTTATATTGCCATCCGACCAGATACAATGTCTTCGGAAGTCCTCTCGTTACAGCATCCATCTGTTTAACCAAAGACAAGACCTGCTCGAAGGTATAACAAAGCACTGGGTCTCCCTTTTCATCCGGATAAGACAACATGATCTTCATTACTTGCATCTGATGGTACGGATGCATATAAGGTTGTTCGGGACGCATCGTTTTCGTCCAGTCGTATTTCTCTCCGGTGATATTCCGCCAGGATTCGTTCGAAATTCCCTGGGAAAATAATGAATGGTTAACGAACAAACATACAAAACACAATAACCAAAAATGAGTTTTCATCATCTTCTTCATTTTACATTAGTACATTATAGAAAAGGCTGTCCGATCTATATGGAGACACGGACAGCCTCAGGATTTCAGATCTAAGGGTATAAATATAGTTACTTATTTAAAGCAGTAACTTGAATTGTCCAATCTTTTTTCGTACCATTAGCAGCTGTCACCACATATCTGCGTGTAGTAGAAAAATCACCGGGAGTACCTAATGTCGGAGCTCCGTCCTGCGGAGCTATAACCGCAGCCGTAGAAAGATTGAATTTCCCCACAAGATTAGTCAGTGCTACCGTATTGCGAATCGCTTCGGTAAAAGGACCGTCGGCCGCAGGAACCGTAACCGTACAAGTGATCGTTCCGGCTTCCGTATTGATTACCTTATCACCGACCGTCAATGTAACGACTTTTACAATCGGCTCACCGTTGATCCATTCATCGGTCGGATCTTTATAGCGGAAGTCAAACTTCACATCGGTGATGTTCGCTTCCTCGAATGCAGGTAGATCCTCCAAATTGCCTTTCAGACATGAAGAGCATACTAAAACAAGCATTAACAACAGACTATTCTTCACCAGTTTTATCATATTCTTTTTCATACTTCATTTATATTAATGATTAATCATCTATTACCAACCCGGATTCTGGGGACCTAAATTAGCATTACGGTCGATCTGTCCCTGTGGGATAGGAAGCAGATAACGACGGTCTTCACGGAATTCACGAATATCATTGTCACCGTGGGTCACTTTACCGACATAGAATGATTTACGATCATTTGTAATCTCTACATAAGTAGGTATTTCCGTAAATCCGGCAATCTTACCACCTGGCGCTACGCCGTTATTGGCATATCCTCCGTGTTTACCCCAGCGTAACAGAGTCCAGTAATAATCGTTCTCCATCGGCAATTCGCAACGGCGTTCCTGTTTGTAGAAGTTCCAGGCTTCCTGCAAATTATTAACCTGTTTAGCCGGTAATTTACCATGAACAGTACGAGTCTGGTTACAGATAGCTACAGCATCGGCATAGTTACCCTCTCCCATTCCTGCCAACCACAAGATCGCTTCAGCTTTATTCAGCAGGACGCGACCGTAACGGGTTACCACATAATGATAATCGGTCGGGGTTCCAGCCAAAACACGAGGTTCTACATTATATACGCCTTTGCGCCAGTAATAATTAGTTAATCCCATATGAGGACCTAAGCCACCATTTACCTTACGCCACAAGTTACCATTCACGGTTAAATGAATATCTTCATTCCACCAGGTCGTCCCATCATACACGAAAGTATCATAAAAACGGGCATCACGGTTACTATACATAATCTCGTTGATAGGCTTATCTCCTTTCGTATTTCCATAAAACAATACTTCTGCCTTTTCCTGATCGATCGCCCAATCAGGGGCCGCCCCCTGGACAAGCGTTACATTATTCTTAAACTGAGTCGATTCGCTCCAAACCACACCTTGTCCGGTCGCCTCATCGATCACTTCGTAACCGTCTACTAAATTTTGTGTAGGGGCCCACCATAACCAACCGATAAAAGGTTGTCCGCCATTTGTCTGGAACAACGGACCGCAGCCATTCTTTACCAGGTTATCATTATTGGTATTGGGCATCACATTCTGTAGCGGTGCTATGGCATCCGTATTCGTATTTGCCTTATCCCGATAGATAGCAAAAATGATCTCACTGGAATAAGGATCTTTTTCATTGAAGATATTCCCGTAATTACTTCCTAAAGAAGCACCTTCCACAGCATCAGCCGCAGCAATGGAGGCTTTCAGCCATTCTTTCTTTTTTGCAACATCTGTTTCGTAAGCGGCTGCCTGTAGAGCTATTTCCGATTTAAAGGCATAAGCCATATTACGAGACAATTCCCCTGCTTTTACAGAAGTAGGTAAATCAGGAATGGCAGCATCCAAATCGTTCAATATATAAGTATAACTTTCAGTTGTTGTTTTTGTAGTAGGCATCATCATTCCATTACTGGCCGTATCAGCCGGAGCCAACACACGATCGACCCATACAAAACGCCCCATCGTACGGGCCTGACGATAATAGAGCAATGCACGCAATAACTTGCCTTTCGCTATCAGGTCTTTAGAATCTGCATCCGAAAGACCTTGCCCCGTATATTCAGCTGCTTTCTCGATAATCAGATTGCAACGGCGAATATTCCCGAAGTCCCCTAATCCTCCATCACCACTGTACCGGTCCATCTGTTCACGAACGAAACCTATTCCTCCGTTGGAATGAACAGCATTACTTGTACGTTCTTCCCAGGTTGTCTGGTTTCCGTTCACATAACCATACATCACATTACTTATCGTTCCGGTAACAAAAGCATCAGCTGTCGATTTAGATCCCCATACGGTTGCTTCATCATACGTTTCAAAAGGTTGAGTATCCAACACATTACAAGAAGCTACTCCCAGTAAAAGTGACAAGGATGCCAATGATACTATATTCTTTAGTTTCATAAGTCTATTCTTTATTTAATGATTAAAATCCAAGGTTCAAACTAATGGCATATACACGTTGCATCGGATAATCATAGTTATTTGTACTACCATTTTCCGGGTCAAAGCCATATTTCGTAGCAGGTGAAATCGTAAATAAGTTCTGACCACTTAACACTACCTGACATTTATAAAGCCATTTAATGTTCTTCAATAAGACTGAACGGAAATCGTAACCTAACTGAAGTGATTTCAAACGAATATAGCGTCCGTTGACCAGCCAAAAGTCGGAGGTAACATAGTTATTATTTCCATTTACACTCGAGTTCATTGCTATTCTCGGAAATTTAGCATCCGTATTATCCGGCATCCAATAATCCAACTGATAAGGATACACCATTGTATAACCGCCGGTTGATTGTCCACGTACCACATCTTCAATATACATGTCACGTGAAGTTGCCCCCTGGAATAAGATATTGGCAGAAAATCCTTTATAGGAAAGATTGGCATATATACCATAGTTGCCGCGCGGAAAGCTGTTTTTTCCGATACGCCACTGGTCGGCACCATCAATAAATCCGTCACCATTCATATCTTTATAAATGATATCACCGGCAACCAGATTGGAAGAACCGTCGCGACGGGGTAAATTCAATGTCTGATCCGAATTTTGATAATATCCCAGATTGGTATAACCCGTACCATAATATCCCGTTTGTTGAACCTGTCTTAGATATGGATTTTTTTGATTCGCTAAATCTTCATCCCAGGCTACAGCTACAAGCTGGTCAAAATAAGTAAAGTTAGCACCCACCTCATAATTGAAATCACCCACGTGGTCTTTCCAGGAGAGATTAAATTCATAACCGGCACGGCGATGTTCACCATTTGATTTAACTTTCGGAAGAGATAATCCCAATGGATCAGCGTACCCTACATTAGACGGAGATGTCAGATAACCGGTTGTTTTCATATAGAAGTAGTCGAAGCTACCGGATAAACGTTCGCCTAAAGTATTAAAATCGAAACCAATATCCGTAGAATTAATCGTATACCAGGTTATGTCATCACTAATCAAATTACCTTCACTAAAAGTCGGAACAATTTTACCATCAATTACATAACCACGTTCTGTCAAACCATAAGATGTCAAATAACTAAACCTACTGACATCGGCCATCCCGACCTGACCATAACTGGCGCGAAGTTTCAAGAAATTCAATATATTACGTTCCTTCAACGGTTGAAAAAAACCTTCTTCCGACACAGCCCAGGCTGCAGAACCGGAAAAGAAATTACCCCAGCGACGATCTTTTGGGAACAAGTCACTTCCATCATGACGCAAGGACCCTTCAATATAATATTTTTTCTTATAATTATAAGAAGCCCTGGCCACTAAACCGGCACTACCTCTCTCCCATTCACTACCACCGTTCTCCATCGTATCAGAAGGACCGGCCCCCATTTGGTCGATCATAAAAATATAATTTTTACGTTTGGCATCAAAACCTCGTCCAAAAGCGTAACTTTGTTCATATCCTAATGTGGCTGACACGTTATGCGTTTCGTCCAAAAAGGAACGATTGTAATCTACAAAGTACTGCATTGTCCACATACGATTGTTGGAAGTTGTATATTGCAAGCTAACAGGAAAATCCGGCCCTTTATTTCCCTCTAAATCATATTGGGGAGCAGTCTTGTTCCATTCTTTGGTATCATACATTCCATAACGGTAATTACCTCCCACTTTTACCTTCAGTCCTTCCACACCATATACATTCCATTCAGCATTAAAAAGACCGGTAATCATCTTGTTATCAAACTTAAAATAACCGGATTCAGAAGATACTTCAGCAACAGGATTGTCGTACCCTACATAGATCTGGCCGTCTTTATTATATGCTAATCCCATAGGTCCCTGATTCTGGATATGCCCCCAGGTTTGCCAGTAGCCGGTTGAATATTGGGAACGTGGAGTTTGCATAGTCGAAATATAACCATCCAAACCAAATGTCAGTTTCAATCCCAGATCCTTAAACTCCGATACTTCATTCATTCTGACATTGTATCTTTTAAACCATTCCGTATCGGCTTTGTACATCGACTTCTGGTCGTATGCCTGAAAAGAAACATAATACTTATTAAATTCCGAACCACCACGTACAGCCAGTGAATGCTTTGTTTCCGGAGTTAAATTACGTAGCATTATCTTTTGCCAGTCCGTATTCGGATAATTATACGGATCAGATCCTGTACGATATTTTTCTATTTCCTCATCCGTCCAGCGAGGTTCCAGGCCATACAGATTACGTACTGTATTGTCGAATGATGCCCGTTCGTATGAATCCAGTTTCTTTTCCAAATAGGTCGGTTCACTCCAACTCTGGTTAAAACTATAATCTACACGAAGCCCTTTCAAACCGTTCTTCGTTTTTACCACCAATACGCCATTTCCGGCACGTTGTCCGTATACAGCAGCAGCAGCGGCATCCTTCAAAATAGACATCGATTCGATATCGTCTGAGTTTAAATTAACAAAGTCATTATACTCAGAAACAAATCCATCGATAACAACAATAGGTGTTCCGCCACCACGAATAGAGACAGTAGACTGTTTATTCAAACCACCACCAGCCGAAGTAACGATCAAACCTGTGGCACGCCCAGCCAATGCATCTGTAACATTGGCTACCGGCACGTTTTTCATTTTCTCCGTATTCACAGTAGACACCGCCGAAGTAAGGTTACGTTTTGAGTTGGTACCATAACCAATCACAACAACTTCCTCCAACGCTTTCGAGTCTTCCTTTAGTGTAATATTCAATGTTGTTTTATTACCGACAACCACTTCCTGTGTCGTGTAACCGATAAAAGAAATGACTAGAACCGGTGACTTGATATCTTTCAGGTCCAGAGAAAATTTACCGTTCATATCGGTCGTTGTACCTATACCCGCCTGATCCTTAACCAGGACATTGGCACCGATAACAGGTTCGCCGAAGTCATCTACGATCGTTCCGGTAACAATCGTAATGGGTTGTGACTGTTGCTTTACTTCTTCTTTTTTGAATAATACAATATGTCTGTCCGTTATTTTATATCCCAACGATTTATTACGGAGCAGGACTTCCAATACTTCATCTATAGATTTGTTCTTCAGATCGACGGATACTTTCTCATCCAGGTTTACCTCATTCAGTTTATACACGAAGGTAAACTCTGACTGATTCTCTATAGAATTTAATACCTGAAGGATCGTTCCATTCATTTCAAGGTTCAATTTTGTTACCTGGGAATAGGACAATGCGGCTGTGGCTTCCCATAAACTGACAATGAGGAACAATAAGGCTAATTTCGTTACTTTTAAAACTTGATCGCGTGTTTTATGAGAAATATTTCCCTCATTCATAGAGCTTTTTGCCCCATGAAACACTCTAATTAAATGTTTATTCATACATTTGCAAAATCTAGTTGATTATTTATGGCAATTGGTAGTTGCCGTTTACTTAAATGATCTGCGCTTAGAGCATAAATTGGGGATGTTGGTAGCATTCCCAATTTTTTTTACCGTTTTACGTACTGTTCATGGTCTTCAATTAATTTTTAAGGTTCAACAATCGTTTATCTGATATACACATCCCTATCCTTTATCTCAAATTTATATCTCATAGAGATTTGAAGGATAGACAAAATTTCCTTCAGCGACTCCTTATGCGTAAATTGTGCTGTCAGGAATACATCTTTTATGGATTCATTTTTCAAATGAAACTTCACACTAAAAGAATGTTCCAGCACTCTGAGGATCTCTCCGAATGTGATTTTTTCGAAAAAGAAGTCACCTGTCATCCATGAAGTATAAGAAGAAGTCCTTACCGGACGTACTTCGATACTTCCACTCTGCTTATCAAACAGTGCCTGTTCACCCGGAACCAAAATCTTATCAGGTAACGAGGTACTGTTTGTATCATTATATAATGCAACCGAGCCTTCAACCAGTGTTGTTTCGATCAAATCAGAATCCGGATCTGCCCAGATATTGAATTCCGTTCCCAAAACTCTCACATGCATGCCATCCAGGTTTACAATAAAAGGCTTCTCTTTATTCTCAGTCACATCAAAGAACGCTTCACCTGTCAGTTCTATTTGTCTTGTTTCACTATCAAACACTTCCGGATAGCGGATATGTGAATTTCCATTTAACCAGACAACAGTACTGTCCGGCAACAAAACCTGTGTCTTTGAGCCTGTCATGGAAGTAACCTCCAGATAAGCCAACGGCCTCGGTTCCAAATACATCTTATATAAGAAAGAAGAAACGACCAGCAATGCAACCGAAGCAGCAATCGACGCATATTTCCATACAGAAGAAACGCCCATTATGATCGCATCCGAATTCATTACCCGCTGCCATAGTTTTTCGTAGACAACATCCGGTTCTGTTTTAACCGGTTTAAACCGAATGCGTCCTGTAATCTCTTCGTCTTTTCTACTTTTTATATCCGACATCTTTTTTAATTATGATAATTATCCTGTTCACTTATATAGATGACAGCTTCCGGAAAAAACCCTAATAAAGAATTTCATTTTTAACATTTTAATAAAAAGGGCAGAAAATTATACCTATGGATATACACCTTTCGGCTTTTTTATCTACATTTGTTTCGTGCTTAAAAAGCATAGCGTTGCGGCACATTCACATGTTAAAAACATAAGCGTTAATGATATTATCCTAAATACGAAATCTAGACAATTTCATTATAGACGGATAGTAGACAACAAACGCTCATGTTCTTTATCTTGTTATATACGTACGTATACCCATGGGTGTACCTATATATCAAATAAAGAGCGTGGGTATGTTGTTTATATCGTCTATAAGGTAGTCTAGAACCTCGTATTTAGGTATATTCAGCAATTCCCACGCTTTCTTTATGTTCAATCCGGACAGGGAATTTCCGGATAAACAAACAGGTTCACCTTATGAAAAGCAAATGTCCATCACGAATTCATTATATATATTCCACTGAATTACAGAAACTTTACTCTTCTATTTATTTCATTAAAAACACAGAGAACAAACTACACGTAAAAGAAAAGCCGTATATTTACTCCGGTAAAAACTGCTTTTTCTTTAGTATCGAGATAAACCACAGAACGCAGTACGTATGAAATTCAAAATAAGTGGATACACAAAATCATCCTTGATTGATAAAATCACTAAAGGGGACGAAAAAGCCTTTCGTCTGCTTTTCGACACGTACTATCAGCAACTGTTCCATCATGCTTTCTATTACCTGGCGTCTAAAGAGCAGGCTGAAGAAGCGGTATCCGACGTATTCTTTATTATATGGAAAAAAAGGGAGACGCTGGATAAAATAGATAATATTGAAAGTTACCTGTATACCTCCGTAAAACATCAGGCATTACATTACATACGGAGAACGAACGAGCCGGAAAAAGTACCTTTGGAATTGTATCATATCGAATTAATAGCCGATAATAATAACCCTGAATCAAAATTACTGGCTCAGGAACAACAGGAACTTATACAAAAAGCGATCCATTCATTACCTGAAAAATGTAAAGAAGTTTTTAGATTGTTTCTTTCGGATAAACTCAAACAAAAGGAAATAGCAACCCTTTTGGATATCTCACAAAAGACAGTGGAGGCACATATTGCTACTGCCTACAAAAAAATTCATGCTTACCTAAAGAAAAAAAGGTAAGAATCCCTTTCATTTCAGAAATATCACTGTGTCACAAATAACACTTTTTTTATAGACATTATGATACAAAACAAGAATTATCAGTAACACACATATCTTCCAATATTCTCCTTCCAGAAAATAAAAATACACACTTATTAACACAACCTTTGCCTATTATCGAAATTACTCTTCGCTACACGCAAAAAATATTTCGTTTAAAACGAATATAAACTCCATTTAAAACGAAATATTTTTTTATTGCAGTCAAATTTTCAGCCACCAACAAGTCAAATCTTGTTAAATTAGCAAAAAAAACCTTGTTTCACCGATTAAAAAAGAGCTAAAACATATGCTTTAAAACATATCATGTATTCTAAAACGATATACATATCACACATTTTCCAACTATCTCAAATCACATAAAGAACCCATATGGAGATCTTTTTGATAGCAACCATACACAATACACCGTCTTTACGACAACCATCCGACCATTCACATAACATATCGATCACAAACATCAGCACTACAATCGCTTAAAAAAAGACCGAGTCAGCTCTCCCTTCGTACAGCTTATCTACAAGACACTTAATATAACATTTTGTCAATCGGTTCGCAGTGATAACTGAAAGTAGAAATCACATTATCCTTTGTCCGGATAGTAAGCACAAAATCGTATGCTTTTCCTTTCTCAAACTTCATTTTACCGGGTAATGACACATTCGTCTTACCATAAGGATTCAGGGAAGATAACTTTGCCTGTCCCACTTCTTTCCTGTTTCCATCCTGTAATAATTCCAGTTTCAGGACAGCAGGTTTGGATGCCACCTGACCGAAATTCTCTACCACAACATTCATATCCTGACTATCTGGTGACACGATCGGCATCCGGGCAGAAAGGATCGGATCATTATAACTCACCCAGGGCAAACGGGCATATCCGAAAAGTAATTTGCCGGAAGTTGTTTTCCCTAATAATTTGGGCGCAAATTCTTCTGCGGTTATACCATTTCCTTTCGCATCGAAAGTAACGACCAGGTCTTTTCCTTCATTCTTCGTACTGAGCACTTTACAACCTTTACCATAATTCACCTCCGTAGATGCACCGAAACGAAGAGAGTTCAGGTCGATATCCGTTTGCGGATTAAATCCTTCTTCGGCTGCAATCTTAACACGAATAGTTTTTGTCTTCTCCGTAATCGGTTTCGTATCGAGAACAGTCAGCAATACACCCGGATTCAGGGGGATGCTGATGTTTTTGGAACTGTGGTTATCGTTTGGCAAATCTTCGTTCTTCAAGGTGTCGATAACAGCGAAATTTGCCTGGATAGCACGGCCATATTTATCCTGAAAGATTTTGATTCGTTCATATTTAAACCAGTTCTCCACTTTTCCATCTTCATGGAAAGAGACTCCCGGCTGGTAAGCCTCTCCCGGATCGGTTATCCAATTGATACCATCTTTCGAGCGTTGATAAAAAGCGATACGTCCCAACCAATCATTCACAATCAGATGGTATTGAACGTGGTCACGCCAGACAACAGGGTCTTCAAACTCCCCTTTTACCGGAGGATAAGCCCGCTTATCGGAAATCTGGTTGTAAGGCGAAAGTCCGGTCTGGCTGATCCATACACCACCTCCACGGCAAACCATCAGATAGGAACCGTCTTCCCGTTGAGCGAAAGTCAGGTTGGAAAGACCTTCTATGATACGGCGGTCGCGTTTATCAAAATCAAACTTCTTACGAGTCCACGGACCGTTCAGGCCATCGGAAATATAATATCCGTCGATTACATAAACAACAACACGTCCGTCTTTTAACCGGAACGCTTCCGGATTATGTCCCGGACCTATCGTATCTTTTATTATGAAAGGACCTACCGAATTTTTACATACGGCATGGTAAACTGTCGAATTGGGCCAGAACATATGTCCTTTCGGAGAGTTCTCCGGCCAGCCGCAAACGTATAAATGATATTGGTTATCTTCTCCCAGCAGGATATTCCCTCCCCAATAGGAACGGACATCGTCTTCGATACCGTTATCGACATAACGTGGAACGACATCTTTGGCTCCCCAGACATCACTGCTCAGTTTTCCCGCCGGCATCGGAAGAAAACGGTCTATAAACCGGGCGCCTTCAACCAGGTGATCCCATTCGACGGGACGAGGTCTTTCGGTGATCTGGGCATTTATATCCTGCATACCGAACCAACAGGCAGCTGACGCACACAATAATAAAGAATAGAGTTTCATTGTATTAAGAATTAAGCTTTTAATGCTTCAAATGTATAACTTTTATATATTGAGTGCTGCGGCTTATACGAAAAAAAACTACGCAAAGGTTTGCGTAGTTTTCAACCGGATATTATTTAACGACAGGCTTTTCTTTTAATATTCCTCCTTCATTATAGCGCTGGTTATTGGGTAATCCTTTTTTATTTACCCCCTCTTTCATCAGCACTTTGAGTTCTTCCAGATAAGACTGGTACACCTTGCGGGGTTCCACTCCGTATTTCTTACATAAAGAGGCAGCCATACCGACAACCTCGCCCATCATCCCTGTCGTACGCATCACACGGACCGTACCCAGTGCAACATGCGTAACACTGATATTGCGCCCGGCCATAAACAGGTTATCTATATTGCGGGAGTAAAGACAACGATAAGGAACCGGATACGGATGGATCAGGATATGTTTCGTTACCGCCTTAAATTCATTTCCCGGAAAATGGGCGCTGTTTGCTGGATCCTGCCAATGCAGATCAATACTCCAGGTCGTAGCAAAAGAAGCATCTTCATGGGTGACATTTTTTGTAATGTCATCTTCTTTCAGAATATAGTCCCCCATCAAACGACGGGATTCCCGTTTGCCTGCCACATAGGCCACCCAGCCCAGTTTACGGTTGCGGTACTGAGTATTCTCTTTCATCTGATTCTTCAGGTAACTCCAATTGGAATAAACGACCAGCATGCCATAGTCACGAATGCGTTCAAAATCTTTAATCTGGTCCAGGTTCATTCCGGTCTCCCAGGTCCATTCACCCATCAGGACTTTCTCGCAATTCTTATCATTGAACTCCACGCCGTAACTGAAATCCGGAAAAGACGAGCTTCTTCCATTGTCTACGGAATACCATTGAACGGAAGCACCCATTGTCATCTTATCGGCCTTTTCGGGAGCGATACTTTCTCCGAATTCACTCTTGGCTTCACGTCCCATACGGAAATCGGCTCCGGCCAGATAGCCTATTGTTCCGTCTCCCGTACAATCTGAAAAGAGAGGGGCTTCAAACTTCTGTTCTTTACCACTTTCGATATGCCGGGCTGTAACGGATGTTATTTTATTACCATCTTTTGTCACGCCGATTGCACGATAGTTCAGGAAAAGAGTCACATTCTTTTCATTTGCCAGCCAATCCAGTTTTTTCTGATCTTCGTAGTTTTCCGCAGGTTGGGCATTTCCTCCCTTTTCCGGACCGAATTCTTTTTGCAAACCTCCCAATTCCTTATAGACGCCTTCTTCGATACGTCCTCCCAAATGGACACGGATCTCCGAGCTATTATTACCTCCAATCACCGGACGGTCGTTAATCAAAGCAACTTTGCATCCTAAACGGGCAGCCGATACAGCGGCACTCATCCCGGCAATACCGGCTCCGACAACAACCAGGTCATACTGTCCCGCCAACGGCGCTTCATCCGGAAAACCCAGCGCTTTCCGGCGGAAGGCTTCCAGTTGTTTCATATCGGACGGAGGTATCCGCCCCTCTTCCGTAGTAAAATAAATAGCATCGCAACGACCGTCAAAACCTGTCAGGTCATGCAGCTTGACCACTGTCCTGAGATTTTTCACCGACACCTTACCGGCAACCTGCCACATCCAGGCTGTACCTTCGGTTCCTAACGGTGACGCCAGCTTTTTACCTCCTACCGACAAGCTGAATTTACCGGGCCCTTCTCCTTTTTTCCAAGGAGAAGTCCAGTTATATGTACGGACATATACATAATACTCCCCCTTTTCAGGAAAAGTAACTTCAGTATAAGCATCGTCTACCGGTTCACCCATGCCATGGGCCAGCAAATACGGCGATCCCATCAGATCCATAAACTGCTGGTCGACTACCCAGCCTCCTTTGTGACTGAAACTTTCAGCTTCAACGAAAAGGTCGGCGGCTCTTACCGTACCTAAACTCAATAATAGTAATAATGTTATTAATGCTTTCATGATAAATATATTTACATTAGTCTAATTTTCCTGCTTCCGGAAAGCCTGATTTACCAACACCCCGGCTCATCAACACTTGTAAATCCGGTAAATATTTTTCATACACTCCCCTCGGCAAGGTCTGATGCTTCCTGCACAGAGAGGCGGCCATCCCGACAACTTCTCCCATCATCCCTCCGGTTCTCATCACCCGTACAGTACCCAATGCGACATGAGTCACACTGATATTCCGGCCGGCCATAAACAGATTGTCGATATTCCTTGAATACAGACAACGATACGGAACGGGATAAGGTTCTATTTCCTGCACATCACAATAGGAAAGAAAAGGCTCTTCTTCCATTCCAGCAATCGGTTTAGGATAATGCAGGTCGACACCCCAGGTGGTAGTAAAGGTCGCATCTTCGTAAGGGACCTTCTCCTGCAAATCCTGCTCACGTAAGATTATATCACCCAACAGACGGCGGGATTCGCGTTTTCCGCCGATATAAGCCACCCATGCCAATTTCTTTCCGGCAAACTCTTCTTTCCTCTTACTTTCATTTTTCAGAAATGCCCAGTTTCCGTAGACTGCCCGGAGGGCATGATCACGAATATATTCTATTTCCGTAATCTGATCTCTATCAAGACCTGCCTCCCAATCCCAGTCACCTCGAAATCCCGGAATACATGTCTCCTCATTGAACCGGATAGCCCACGGACAATCGGGAAAGACTGAAACCTCAGGAGTATCTTCCGTATACCATTGTACAGACGTCCCCATTACCAACTGATCGGCTTTTAAAGGAGCCCTGGGTTCACCTGTCTCCTCTTTACTTTCCCGCCCCATACGAAAGTCCGCACCTGCCAAAAAACCGACTTCACCGTCACCAGTGCAATCTGAAAATAATTTGCCCTTAAAGATATACTCTTTTCCTGACATAATATCCTGTCCTACAACAGAAATGATTTTATTTCCTTCTTTTTTGACATCAAAAACCTGCATATTTAAAAATAGGCTCAGGTTTTCCTGACTTAGCAACAAAGACAACTTCTTTTCATCTTCATAATTAGTTGCCGGACCTGCATTATGAATTTTCTTTTCCGGATGCCGCTGTAATATTCCAAAAATCTGTCTGCTCCTGACAGACAGCGAATCCCTCTTTGCTTCCCAGGCATTCCAATGTCCGACACCTCCAAGTTCATCTACCAGGTATCCCAGGTTCGTATAAGGTTGCTGGGCAATCAAACCGGAAAGTCCGACTCTGACTTCCGAACTATTGTTGCCTCCTAAAACCGGACGGTTTTGTATCAGGGCAACCTTACAACCGAGACGGGCAGCACTGAGAGCAGCACAACATCCGGCAATACCACCACCAATAACAACCAGGTCATACTCTCCCCCGTCTTCCGGCTCAACAGGTAAACCCAACATTTCCCGACGGAAAACTGCTAACAGCTTCCCCTCATCCGGAGGAAATAAATCCAATTCAGAGCTGAGAAAAATAGCATCGCACCGGCCATCAAAACCAGTCAAATCCTGAAGTTCCAAACGATTATCACCAACTTTCAACATAATTGTCCCGCCATCCTGCCAATGCCAAGAGGCTTTTTCCGTCCCAAAGGTAGCGTCCAGTGCTTTTCCGTTAAATAAGACTTCAAAACGTCCGGGAGAACCAGTTTTATTCCATTGTTTCACCCAATCCCTGGTCCTAACCCATACACGATATTTCCCTGCCTTCCGAACCTGGATTACCGTTGAAGCATTTTCTACCGGAACACCTAGTCCATGTGCCAGCAGATAAGGAGATCCCATTTGCCCCATGGATTGATTATCCAGTACCCATCCTCCTTTTTTATCAAAGCTTTCTGCTTCTATAAAAATATTATCCGCTTTCAAAGGACAGACCGTTATTAATAATATTATAATCCACCATTGTTTCATAAAAATCTTCATTTACTGTTATTATGATTCGGAATTTGTATAAAAGATCACAGGATCAATTGTCCTTCTTCTTTCAATCTTTTTCTCAAATAAAGGGTATCTATCTTATGTACATCATTTTTAGTCTGCTTAACAGCATGCATGGCTGCCATACCGGCTGCTTCCCCGGTTACCAGACAACAAGGCATTACACGAGTACTGCCAAAGGCCTGTTCATCTGTTGAGATACAACGCCCTGCCGTCAACAAATTCTTAATTCCTTTAGGTGTCAGGCAACGATACGGAATTCCATGTGACTCTCCTTTCTTATAGTGTTCAGGGATATGCTTACCACTATGGATATCTATATAATAGCAATTCCTCCCGATTTCATCTTCAAAAGATTTCCGTTGCCTCCAGTCATCAACCGTAAAAATATAATCGCCTTCAATCCGGCGGCTATCCCTCACTCCAAGCAAAGAAGCTGTTTTTACGACAAAAGCATTGGCAAAGGTCGTAGGCCGTACATCCTTCATGGCTTCTAAATACTGGCCTGCCTTTCGACGCCCCAGTATCATAGCTTGTGATATGGCCCATGGGTCTGTCGTATCAACATCCATATGACCGGCATTACATTGGATAACATCCGGTCCCGACAGGTTATTGCAAAAATGAGTATCAACTAAAGGATATTTACCTGAACGAACCGCTACATAAAGTGGCGTCTTTTCATTCTTCCATTGGTATAATACCGGACCGTTCATATAGTCATAAGAGTCCACATTCGCAAAGGAAAAACATAAACTGGATTTCTGGACAGCCCCATCGTCTCCATATCCACGCTTAAACGGAGCACCTGCCCAGGCTGCCAGATCCCCATCTCCCGTCGCATCTATATAGACCTTACTTTTAAAAGCCACAAGTCCTGCTTTATTTGATACGATGATCGCATCAATCGTATCATTTGACGACATTTCGACGGCTGCCAAACGAGAGAAGAATAAAACATCAGCCCCTGCTTCCGTTACCATCCGGTCGTAGACAGTCATTAAATACTCTGGATTGATACTGACCCAATCCAGTTTATTTTCCGGTTCATGGGAAACTCCTTTTCGGGAAGCTCTGAATATTTTCTCGGCCAATCCCCGGTATATAATTTTCTCACCGTCTGAAAACGGGCACCAAGCTGGTACCATACCAGCTGTTCCCATCCCTCCCAATTGTCCCATAGCTTCTATTAGTAAAGTTCTGGCACCTTCCCGTGCAGCAGAAATTGCTGCCGTGCAACCTGCCGGTCCTCCTCCTACAACGATCACATCCCATTGGTCATTGACCTTTATTTTCGAACGTTTTAATGTCAGAACCTTTTCCTGAGAAACCAATGGAGCCGAATTTATAAGACCGGGTATCGTTGCCGTCACTGCCATCGCTCCTACTTTCTTTACAAAATCTCTTCTATTGCCCATCTTCAATTCTGCTTATCTGATTTATACTATTTATAGCTGGAAAGAAAAGGCACTTTATCTTCCTTTCACGAATAATAAAATGCCTTTATCTTGCAGATTAATAATTAGGATTTTGCTTCATATTCGGATTAATCAGAATCTCAGTCGTCGGTATCGGCCATAAATACTGGCGTTCATCCCATTTCTTTTGGGCAACAACAGCGATCTTACCGGCACTTTCCATCTTAGTGAAATCAGCCAGGCCGTTTTCATCGATATCCGGAGCATAAGGCCAGAACCAGTCTCCTTGGCTAACAACTTTCTCTATAAGTAAAGAAGCCGGGTAAAGCATCATATACACTTTCTTGTTCATTACTTTGTCCATCAACTTCCAGCGCATCAGATCCATATAACGAAGTCCTTCCTTGGCAAACTCCACACGTCTTTCCATACGCAATTCGGATCTCAGCTTGTTCTGATTTGTCATTGTAAATGCCGGATACTGACTTACCGCCGATTTATCGACACCATAAGCTCTGGCACGAACTTCGTTCATAGCATCCAATACGGACTGATCGATCTGGTTCAATTCTATCTTTGCTTCTGCATACATTAATAATATATCCGCATAACGGATTATTATTTTATCAGGATCAATATTGTGGGCATTCTCCAGACAGCTTTCATCCATTCCCTTTTTCCAAACGAGGCCATTATAAGAAGCATATTGCGCAACTGCACGGGAATCATTGTTACTAATCATCTTGCCTGACTTATAGTTCATAACTTCCAATGCCTCAGGATGAGGATTGAATTCTATACCCAGGAAGTTCTCTCCAAACGGAACGATAGTCATTGACAACCGGGGATCGCGATTCTTAAACGGGTCATGAGAATCGAACAATGGAGATTCATCAATGGGTAACCCGTCAATACAAGTATACGAGGCCAATAGTTCCCAGGTCGGGTTCGGTACAGCATATCCTCCGGAATTCCTCGGTAGCCATCCTCTTACATTCATGACCACATTATATTCAATGGAACGGGGTATCAGAAAGACAGATTCCTCCGCATTCTTTGTATTTGTCAGAAACAGATCCCCATAGTCTTTATGTAAAGAATAAATACCCAAATCCATGACAGCCTTTGTTGCAGCAACAACAATGTCATAATCGCCCATATAGAGTGCATAACGCGCTTTCAGTGCCAGAGCAGCCCCTTTCGTTGCCCTCTGAACACCCGAGTATGAAACCGGTAAAGTTTCTGCCGCCACATCAAACTCATCATAAACAAATTGTTTCACAACCGCAATATCAGTACGGCCCATTGCCATACCTGCCTCTATATCTATATCATCTTCTACCAAAGGTATGCCACCAAACTTTGAAGATAATTTCGCATAAGCACATGCCCTGTGAAAATGAGCCTCGGCAATAAAACCGTTGATTTTTGCTTCGGAAGCACCTGCTTCAACTGCACGGTGTGCTTTTAATATGACCCCATTGGCACGGGAAATAACCTTATATTGTTTTGACCACAGGTCTGTAACCTTATCCGTCTGACCGTTTAAGGTTGCATTTTGGAAAGGAGTCAAAGATTCACGATAAATATTATCATCGGACCAATCGGTATTCCCCTCCTCATCCAACGGCCAGAACGTATCTCTGTATAATTCATTGACAGCCATTTCAATCTCTGTCTCATTCGAATACCAATTTTCCGTCGAACCATAAGACAAAGGATTCAAATCCAGGTCATGGCAGGCAGTAAGCAATGTTATGCCACTGAATAAACAAATTATTATATTATTTCGTTTCATGATCATTCTTATTTAAAAGTTAACCGATACACCTAATAACACAGACATAGTAATAGGATAGCCTGTTGCACTAACTTCCGGGTCCCAACCATGCGGGTATTTACTCAGACAGAATAAATCGCTTCCGGAAGCATAAAACCGAACTGATTCCATACTAATTTTCTTCGTCCATACGGAAGGAAGCGTATAACCTACTGTCAGGTTCTTCATTCTCAGATAGCGTCCGTTGAACATCCAGTAATCAGACATGCTCATGTTGGCATCCACACTATTACGGGTCAGGCGGGGATACTTAACACCAGCATTCTGTTCCGCCGTATTATTGGTACTCCAATAATCACCTTCCAGGATTGACGGGAATCCTCCCCAGTTCGTATTCAATCCTTCAACCATATTTCTGCTGATACGGGAATTCTGACTGCCAACTCCCTGGAACATCATTGATATATCAAATCCTTTATAAGAAGCAGATAAGTTCACACCAAACATGTAACGGGGAAGTGATCCGCCCAGCAATACGCGGTCGTACTCTGAAGAAATTTTGCCATCAGGCACGCCATCCGGACCTGAAATATCTTTATATTTGATATCGCCGATCGTTACATTATTATTCAGCTTCGGTGAGTTATCCACCTCTTCCTGCGTTTGGAATAGTCCGTCACTAAGATAACCGTACCATTCGTCAAACTGGCTGCCTTCCATCTTTACCTTTTCACCTAAAAACTCTGTTCCACCTAAATTTCCCATTTTAGAAATGAAATCAGATAAATTGGCAGATACGGAATATCTGAAATCACCCACCTGGTCACGCCAGCCGATTTCCAGATCATAACCGGTCGTATGCATATTTCCGGTATTTACACTCGGATTATCATATCCGATAAATTTCGGAATTTCGAGAGCTAGCAACATATCCTTCGTTTTCTTCTTATAGAAGTCTCCGGTAAAATGCAGGCGTCCATCCAGGAAGTTTGCATCCAGACCAATGTCCCAGGTTTCTGTCGTCTCCCACGATATATTACGAACAGCATAATACTGTTGAGCGGCTGTCAGGAAAGAATTTACAGTATTCCCACTATAAAATAAAGCAGAACCAAAATTCAAAGCCGATTGGTAAGGATAATAGTTCTGTACTGTTGTGTTATCCTTCGACATTGTGATACGTTCATTGCCCAGCGTACCCCACGAACCTCTCAATTTCAGGAAGGAAAGCCAGTTCCAGTCTAAATTTTTGATAAACTGTTCTTCACTGGCAACCCAGCCTGCTGACAATGAAGGGAAGTTCGCCCATCTGCTATCCGGAGCAAAACGGGAAGAACCGTCCCGACGGAAGTTCACCTGCAACAGATACCGGTTATCATAACTATATGCTATACGGCCAAAGAATGAACGATAAACATATTCTTCAGCATTACCGCCATTATCCCTCAGATTTTCAGGACCAATATCCAGGTAAGGGAAATTTGTTAATTCATACTGGTCACGAGAAGCGCTCAGTTTTTCCCAAAATGCATAATAGTCCTCATAACCGACCATTGCTGAAAGTTCATGTTTCCCAAAGGTTTTATTATAATTCGCAAAAAACTGAGTGGTCACATCATAACTATCGTTTCTGTTTTCAGTCAATTTAGTCGTTGTAAACCCATTCATATATCCTTTTATCGTATTAGGATCATTGGCATAAGTAAAAGGAACCTGTTTACGAAAACTTTTTACCTTATCAAAATTATAGGTAGGTGCAATTACGCCCGATATCTTCAAGCCTTCAATAGGAGATATATCAATAGCAGCCTTACCACCCAGCCGGTTATACCAGGAGGTTTTCAAACCGCCGTCCGTAATCATAGCCAACGTATTCTCACCGTCCTTGACGTCTCCCCACATACCGTTACTCCATCGCGCTGCATAAATAGGCGGAGTTGCGCGATATTGTAAATCCATCGGATTTCTATGTGGTTCTTCAGACTTGGAACGTTTATAATTTACGTCCAGATGAGCTTCAATATATTTATTGATCTTAAAGTCGTTATTTACCCGGATCATATAACGTTCATAATTTCTGTTCACATAAATACCGTCTGTTTTATCATAACGGAATGAAGCCTTTGTACGAACGACTTTACTACCACCTGCTATATTTATCGAGTGAGTCTGGCGGGGGGCAGAGTTTTTCAGAATTTCATCCTGCCAGTCTGTTACAGGGTAAGCATCAGGATCAGTTGCATTATTCTTTATCCAGTTGTTGACCTGATCTTCCGAATACGTCTGATACCAACCTCCTGCATTATTATCATTATAACGCAGTTCATTTACCATTTCCATAAATCGTTGGGTACCCACATATTCAGGAAGTTTAGTAGGCATCTCCCAACCATACTCAAAATTATAATTCAATGATAAATCGTTCTCTTTAGCACGTTTCGTTGTGATCACAATTACTCCGGCAGCGGCACGGGAACCGTAAATAGAGGCAGAAGCAGCATCTTTCAAAACAGACATGCTCTCCACATCTTCCGGATTTACCTGGTTGATATCACCCGGAACCCCATCGACAATAACCAACGGACTTGATTCACCGATCGTCGTTACACCACGTATTTTGATGGAAGCGGTAGAACCCGGAGCACTATTATCGCGCGTAACCAATACACCGGAAGCAGCTCCCTGCAATGCCGTAGACAATTGCGTTGTTTTACGTGCAGCCAGATCATCTCCTTTCACGGCAGCTACCGCACCGGTCAAATCTTTTCTTTTCATGGTACCATAACCTACAACTACAACTTCGTCCAATAATTCAGAATCTTCCTCTAAAGAGATAATAATATTTGATTTATCATTAATTTGAAATTCCTTCGTTATATATCCTATATAAGAAATTGTTAGTACAGCACCCTGATTAACAGATAGAACAAAATGCCCGTTCATATCCGTGATCGTTCCATTTGTTGTCCCTTTTTCCACAACATTAGCACCAATAACCGGATTACCGTTCTGTTCAATAACACTTCCATTGATTTTCTTCTGCTGATTAACACTGTCTGTCACTAATCTCCTATTAGACAATGCAATCTGTTTATCTACAATACGATACTCTACATTGGTCTTTCCAAATAAAATTTCTAATATTTCATTGATACTCTTACCATGAATATCTATATTCACTGTCCAGTCAATATCCACAGATTTATCAGTGAAAAGGAAAGAGTATTCCGTTTCCTTTTCAATTTTATCGAGAACTTGTTCAACAGTAGCATTTTCCAGTTTCAAATTAATAACCGTATTCTGTGAATACAAATTTTCTGCATGTAACTGAGTCATCACAATAAATAACAAGAATAAACTGATTCTCACAACACGCACTAATTTAGGTATACATAGGGGGATATCCCCATTGGATTGTTTTAGAATTTTCATAACTTTGTACTTGGATTTTTTAATTAAACGAATTAGGACCGATTGGCGTCGGACTTAATTTTTTGATTTAAGGGACAAGGATAAGTTGACGCTTATACTTGTCCTTGTCTTTTTTGTATTACCTGTTTCTTATATAACCTCCTTTCTTTATTGGTATTTGTTTCTTTTTATTTTAACCAAATATCTATACGCTGACGCGGATAGGATGAATCTTTTAGTTGTTCAGTCTCCGCGATTTTCCAATCTATCGGAGCAACTAATTTCAAATAGTCTAATATCTGAGTTACACTTTCTGTGGAGAACGAAGCCCTGCATTTATAATCAATATCGGTCTTCCGGTGCATAACAATATCGACATTATATCGTCGTGATAACCGTTTTATCACCTCATCAAGCGAAGTATTCCTGAACACCAGGCGTCCATCCTTCCAGGCCGTTTTTTCCTCTACATTGACTGTACGTATCAATAACTTCTGATCGGATTTACTATAATAAGCCTGCTCATTTGGCTTCAGCAGTACAGATTGCTTATGAATGAGAACATCCACCTTGCCTGTTTCCAATGTTGTTTCAACCCACATCTCATCACTATAAGCATTTACATTGAACTTCGTTCCATGTGCCTTCACTTTCATCTTTTCGTTGACTGATACATAAAACGGATGCAGTCTGTCTGATTGCACTTCAAAATACCCCTCTCCAGACAGATAAACAGTCCTTTCATCCCCCGTAAAGCGAGAAGGATATCGTAGAGAACTTCCTGCATTAAGCCAAACTTTCGACTTATCCGGTAATTCCATTTGCGTAACTATGCCGGGAGCAGAAACAACTTCCAAATAAGATATATGCTTATCCTCTTGCAGTCGGTTTATATACAGATAAGATAAGAAACCTGTCGATAAAATAAAGGGAAGCAACAATATGGCAGCTATACGCAAAGCGTTGTTAAGATATTTTTGTTTCCAGGAATAAGCCGTTATCCTTTTCTGATTTCTTGCAAAAGCCTGCTCAATATCATAATTATCGTAATCACAAATATCTGCATCTATAGCCTTTGCTATGAGGATGTATCTTTTTATATCTTTTCTATCCAGTTCCATATCTTCTTTGTTTATGAATAGACACTCAGAAATAAAAAAGGGGACACTCTATTTTCATTTTTTTTTCAAAAAAGCAAGGTTTATATTTTCTCATTCTTATCTTTGCTTTACTAAACAAACTGATTCAATGTATATTTATTAGTGGAAAGACTTGACACAGAGAGTATAGAATATCTTTTATGGAGTATATCCAATAACGATGACCAAGTAGCTTACCGTTCGTTATTCGAACAGTATTATGTTTCATTATGCCAGTTTGCCAGGCGATACATCGACGACCAGGAAACACGCGAAGATATTGTTCAGGATGTATTTTTTACTATTTGGGAAAAAAGGAAAACTATCATTCCTTACACTTCAGGTAAGAACTTCCTCATAACATGTGTCAAAAATCTTAGTTTAAACTATTTGCGTAGTCAGGGATATAAACAAGAATATGAAACAACGATCAAAAAAATATTCCCATATATTTTAATAACCTAGATGATCTCTATACACTACAGGAACTGCAGCATCTACTATATCAAACATTAGAGAAACTTCCGCCTGAATACAGGCTTGCTTTTGAACTGAACCGCCTTGAGAACAAGAGCATTGAAGAAATAGCTGAAATAATGGGGGTATCCTGCAGAACAGTAAAAAGATATAAGAGCAAAGCGATTGAAATACTGAAAAAAGAATTAAAAGATTACTTACCTTTATTTATGCTATTCACCTCCATTTTCGACAAATAGCGAGCAAAACAGAATTCAGTAAATTATATAAAAAAGGAAGAAGATCCTTTCTCCTTCCTTTTTTACTTCACCATAAGCAACCTATCTCATTTACCTGGCAGTTTGATTCTCTTTCTCTTTATCAATCTGTTGGACAGCCTTTGTTCTATAATCCATATAATCTTTTGTATTCAATGCCGGGAAACCATTCTTTTCAAGATAATCACCAACTTCACCCAATGTCTTCACATTTTCTTCCAAAATTGTACCGTCAGGGAGTGGTCCTATATTCAAAAGCAGGTTTGCATTTATCTTTGCACAATAATTCAATAAGTCCATAACCTCATCTTTCGACTTTTGTCTCTGTCGCGGAGAGCTATGATAAGCCCATCCTAATGTTTGAATAGGAATATTCAATTCAGCCGGTTTTCCTTTATTGCTTTCCCACGAATGATCAGCAGCATCCTGCACTTGCTGAGGCAAGCCGGCACTCTTAAACACCGAAGCCAAAGAGCCCATTTCTCTTTCACCTGTAATGAAATCCTCATTTCCATTTGCTCCTGTTTTAAACACAACCAGTGCATGCGGCTGGATTGAATGAATCATATCGTAAATTTCCTGTATATTAAAAAGATCAGAATGCTGATATACACCACCGACTGTATCAAACCAAAGCCCGGCAATCGGTCCGTATTGCGTGCACAGTTCCATAATCTGCGTTTTCGCAAAGTTCAGATAATGTTTAAAATCTTCCACCTTTTTAAATGCATACTCGTCGGGCATTTCCTTATAATGGGGACGAGCCGGATTATACATAGAACTCGGTAAAAAATAAGGATGGTGCCAATCCAAACCGATCGAATAATAAATGAACAAGCCTAATCCGGCTTTCCGGCAAGCGACAGCCAGTTCCTTTACAAAATCACGTTGTGCAGGATAATCCACACTATTATAGTCGGTAGCTTTCGTATCCCATAAGGCATAACCATCGTGATGCTTTGCTACAAAAGTTATGTATTTCATTTTAGCTCTGACCGCCAAATCCACATAATCCTGGGCATTAAATTTCTCTCCTTTGAATTCTCTGGCTTTCTGCTCATATTCTTTATAAGGGATAGCTTCATTATACATCACCCATTCTCCTTTTCCATACAAAGAGGCTGGTCCCCAATGGATAAACAAGCCAAAACGAGCATCCTTAAACCATGCCAAAGCAGCCTCTTTAGGTGATTTTGCGTATTCGGCTTCGTATCCTTTCAGATAATACGGGACTTCTCTCCACGTCTGTTCCTGCCCTCTCAGATTCAGGCACAAAAGCAAACAGATAATCAATACACTATATTTATTCATAACAACTCTTTTACTTTGATCAATTACCAAGTCTATTTATATTCCAGCCACGCCGTAGCTTTCGTATCTACATCTGTGGAGAAACGAATCCAACGAGCCTGGAACTCTGCCGGAAACTCATATGTCCATTTTTCTCCCGCTTTCACTTTCCGTACCATATATTCCATCCAATCCCCGTTCCCTGTCGGGTCTGCTTCAATGGTAAAAGTAATATCGTCAGCAGACTGATGCGATAAGGTTAACTTTTTCCTGTCATAAAATCCTATCAGATAAGGGTCAGACGGGATACCGGCTTTTACTGACGTATCTTTCCACGGACCACCTTTTCCGAGCGGTTTACCCAACTGCCACAAATCATCAATAACACCTACCCATACTGCCGCTTTACCATCGTTGGAAACAATGACATGTTCATTATCCTTTCCTTCTTCCGGATTCACCCCTGTCAGGACAAGCATTCCACGATAGGAAGCATAATCGTTTATCCGGTAATTATGAGTAGAAACAGGACGAATCTTTGCATAACCATCTGCATTTTCGGCAGGAAGTTCATAAAATGTACCCATACAGGAAAATAGATCACGCTCTGTTGCCACTTCGCGACAAATACGAAGTTGCCCCTCATTCGTCAAAGATGTATACGCCTTGTCCCCTAATGGCAATCGCCATCTGCGTCCCAGGTCGTCAACAATTAATACCGAGCTATTTTCTATTGAAACAACTTGTTGCGGAATAGCAAATTTTGAGCGGATCAAACCGGCTGTTTCAGCATCATCCTTGCGAACCAGCTCCAATTTATCGCCCATTTCATAATAACCGGTTTCAACCGTATTACCATTTACAACGGTATTAGCCAACAAACCCAAAGCACGACGGTTATCTCCAAGTCCGTACAATAAACCGCCGGTTAAATTTTTATCCGCAGCAGAAGCCATACCTTTATAAATTGTTGCGGGTTGTACAGAGCGGGTATCAGGTGTCGTATAAGAAAAACTAGCTGTTGCCAATGTATTCTTGTCTGCTTTCACACGAATCCATTCTCCTTTATCTTCTGCCGGAAATATAACACTGGCGGCCTTTCCCGGACTTACAGTTACGGATTTTATTGTTTTCCAATCGTTCGTACCAGTTTCGTCCACTTCATAGGCAAAAGTTACCGGTTGTTTTCCCTCATTCTTAATCCAACCGATACGATTTGCCCAGCCGGCAAACAGGAAAGGCTCGGAGGCTTCATTTGCCTTTATACTCTCTTTTGCCCAAACAGCCCCTTCGGCTGTTGCCGGACCTAATTCATCCGGTTTCGAAAAAGAGGTAAACCACAGATTGGAATTGGATTGGCCGGGACCTTCTATATTTCCTTTTGCCTTACGTTTATTCAGGAATTCTTTCTGAGCCGAGTCATCACATCCGAAAACGAGCTGATCGTTCCAACGAGTGAAATCACCGATAACCTTCAGATAAGCAGAACGCGGACGGATACCGGCACTGTTATCTGCTGTAAACTGACCGGGAAAACGCCAGAACATGCCATGCATCGTCATCAGATAATCAGGATTGGATTCTGTTCCGACATTCCGGATACGGGGCCATTCCGTATTCCATCCGTGCGCTCCGTCATAGCTATGGCTGGCTTTGGGAAGGCGATAGAAAGACCAACCTTTCTTCGCATCACGTACTCCCAGTAAAACAGACTTATGATCCCAACCCGTAGCCCACAACGGGTCTGTCTCCGGATTCGTATTTCCATAAATGCCCCCCGGACCTGTTACTTCCGTAAATTGATTCCTCCGAACCGTTTTCCAGTCTTTACCATTCCATTCAGCCAAAACACCGGCTTTTACATCAAACTTTTTCAATGCTTCAGCCGTACCTTCCCCATTGTTGGAAAAAACAGCAACGCCTTGTCCCGAATAGAAACCTTTTCCATGTACACCCGGCAATACATCATTCGTATCATCCTTTATACCTTTCTTTCTATTTCCATCCTGATATAATTCTTTTACTTCCAACGTATTGACATCCACCTCATAAAAACCCTCTTCCATCGTACCGTAATAGATTTTATGGGCAGGATCTGTCAAATGGCGGGCATTGCCGGTATGACGTCCCGGCATTACCGAATAAGGTATCACCCGAACTTTTCCTGTTTTATCAATGGCATACGGACCAATAAAAAGCTGGTTGCTTTCTTTATGGACCATGCGGTTCGCCGGAGTTCCTCCTATACTCTCATCATGTATAATCTGGCGATAATCGGATGTTACCTCATACAATTTATCCGAAGAGCCATTAGGTAAATGCGGCCCATAGGTAATAACCCATAACCGGTCTGCCCAGGGAACCACGGCTCCCGTTCCACATTCTCCTTCATTATTATAATAAGCCAAACAAGGATAAATACCGGATACCGAATCCGAAACTCTCTTAGACTCTTTTTGTGCCGAACAACTCATTATCGATAGTACTGTCAATATGCCTATCGTACTGTTTAATTTCATCTTCATTTTATTTCTGTTATAAAATTAGCAATAAAGGCTCCTCTCAACGCTTATACGCATTAAGACAAGAGAGGAGCCAATATAAGAATTATTTATACGAATTTAATATCCGGGATTCTGTTTTAAATTCTCATTGATAAGAACTTCCTTCGTAGGAATCGGCCATAAATATTGACGATCGTTCCACATACGTTGAGACATTGGAGCTATCAGTCCGGCTTTTTCCATCGCAGAGAAATCAGGAATACCGTCTTCGTCAATCTGCGGAACATCCGGCCAAAACCATAGGCCTTTATCTATGATCTTTTCACGCAATAAGCTTACCGGATACAACATTCCATAATTAGGACGCGTCAATGCTTTTCCTGCAATTTTCCATCTGACCAAATCCATATAACGCAAACCTTCCTTTGCAAATTCCACACGTCGTTCGTTACGGATAATCGTACGTAACTTTTGTTGAGAAGTTGTAGTAATTGCCGGATAGGCACTTATATTTGTATAATCTACCCCATATGCTCTGGCACGAACCCTGTTAATTGCATCTAATACGGATTGATCTATCTGATTCAACTCGATCTTTGCTTCAGCATACATGAGTAAAACATCTGCATAACGGATAATTATTTTATCGGGATCAACATCCTTCCCATTCTCCAGCCATGTTTCATCAATTCCTTTTTTCCATAATAATCCATTAAATGAAGCGAACTGGGCATTCACACGAGCATCATTGTTTTTCTGCATCTTGCCCGTATTGTAATTCATTACCTCCACTGCATCCGGATGCGGATTATAATCGAAGCCCAAATGCCGTGTTCCAAATTCCACAATAGTAGCCGTACAACGCGGATCACGATTTTTAAACGGATTATGAGGATCAAACAGAGGAGATTCATCAACCGGAAGGCCGTCCGTACATTCGTAAGCAGCCAGCAAATCCCATGAGGGAGTAAATGCTCCCCAACCGCCAGGGTTTCTTGACACCTCATTCATAACCGTCCAGTTTCCTAACGTCACTTTATATTCGATAGAACGGGGTAACAAGAAAATCGACTCTTCCGAATTTCTAGTAGTCGCCTTAAAAAGTTCGGCATAGTCCGGATGCAATTTATAAAGTCCTAAATCCATACATCTTTTGGCGGCATCAGCGGCAATCTCCCAATCACCCATGTACAAAGCGAAACGAGCCTTCAACGCCAAGGCTGCCCCTTTGGTTGCACGCTGCGAAGACAAAGCGGAATACTTTTCCGGCAAATTCTCTATCGCTTTATCATAATCCTCGTATATTTTAGGTATGATCTCTGATTTCGGAGTTCGTCCCAACGTAAAAGCTTCTTCTATGTCGACAACCTCTGTCAGATAAATTACATCTCCGAAATAAGTAACTAGCCTCGCGTAGCAGGAAGCTCTCTGAAATAAGGCTTCGCCTTCATATTGTTTCAGTTTAGCTTCCGAAATTCCCATGCTTGCAGCCTTATCCATATTGGCCAGGATAGTATTTGCCCGGCCTATGGATTTGTACTGGTTAGACCACAAAGTTGTGACATCTCCATCCTGTCCGTTAAAAGTTCCTTTTAGTATTTCAGACGGAGTTTCTCTATAAATAAAGTCATCAGTCTTGTCTTCATTATCCAACGGCCAAAAGTCATTTCGATAGAAATCTTTGACAGACATCTCTATTTCCGTTTCGCTGGAATACCAATTCTCACTGGAGGCCTGCGACAGTGGATTTAAATCTAATTCATAACAAGAATTTAATCCTAAGCAGCATCCTAATAATATCATTAATTTACGTTTCATCTTTACATGCTTTTAAAAATTAACAGATAAACCAAACAACACAGATGTTGTGATCGGGTAAGAAGAACTTCCCATTTCCGGGTCCCAACCGCTCGGATATTTACTGATACAGAACAGATCGTTGGCAGCAATATAAATACGAGCTTTCTTAATCGTCGCCTTTTCAGTCCATGCAGTCGGTAACGTATATCCGAATGTCAAATTCTTCAAACGGAAATAACGGCCTTTAAACAGCCAGTAGTCAGACATTGCATAATTACTGCCTGCATTAGCAAATGTTAAACGAGGATAAAAAGCTTGCGCATTCTGAGCATCTGTGTTCTTTTCACTCCAGTAGTTGCCATCTATTATGGCAGGCGTATTTCCCCAATTGTCTCTCAATGGTTGTACCATTGTTTGGGATAAACGTGCATTGTGTCGTCCTATACCTTGAAATGCCAAAGAAAAGTCAAACCCTTTATAACTTAAGTTCAAAGATCCTCCATATTGGAATCTCGGTAATGAACCACCTAACAAGACACGGTCATATTCCGGTGAAATTTTTCCATCAGGAACACCATCCGGTCCGGAAATATCTTTATACTTCACATCTCCGAGTTGTACATTATCATTCAATTTAGGATCTTTCAAATCTTCCTCCGTCAATATCAGACCATCACTAAGATAACCATACCACTCATTAAATTCACTACCTTCCATTTTGACTTGATCTCCTAAAAATTGCGTACCGTCCAGATCCCCCATTTTAGAAACGAAATCGGAGAAATTGGCAGAAATACCATACGTCAGATCGCCGATCCGATCGTTCCAGGCAAGTTCAAGATCATATCCATTGGTATACATCTTACCGCTATTTCGCTGTGGATTATCAAATCCGACATAATCCGGAATCTCTAATGCCAGCAACATATCTTTTGTCTGTTTATTATAATAATCAGCCGTAAAACGTAAACGGTTATGAAAGAATGTAGCATCCAGACCGATATCGGCAGAACTGGTTGTTTCCCAGGAAATGTTTTCTACAGCATAAGCCCATTGCGCTGCCGACAGTTCAGGCACTACCGTTCCGTTTTTATAAAACAAAACATTACTAAAATTAATAAATGCCTGATACGGATAATAGTTATCTGAAATTCTTTCATTTCCTAACGTACCGTAAGAAGCTCTCAATTTCAGGAAAGATAACCATTTTATATCTGCATTTTTCATAAACGCTTCCTCACTCATTACCCAACCGGCTGAGAACGAAGGAAAAATACCCCAACGATAGTCTGAATGGAAACGCGAAGATCCGTCGTAACGTACATTTGCCTGTAATAAGTACCGATTATTATAATTATAAGCGACACGGCCAAACCAAGATTGATAAGCCAACTGCACGGCACTTCCGTAATTGTCTCGAAGATCTAAAGGACCAATGTCCAAATAAGGAAAATTATCAAGTTCATATTGGTCACGGGAAGCTCCCAGGTTTTCACCAAAATAACGATAAGTTTCATAACCTGCCATCACATTCAAATCGTGTTTGCCAAAAGTTTTCATGTAGTTGGCAATCGCTTGAATTGTCACGTCATAGCTATCGTTTCTTGCTTCAGATAATTTTGTTGAACTGTACCCTTCCATATATCCGCCGATTATATTCGGATCATCTTCCAATGAGTAGGAGACGGCTTTATAAAAATCTTTATTTTTGGCAAACGTGTAATTAGGTGCTATCACTCCAGAAATCTTCAATCCATCGAAAGGAGTAATATTTATAGCAGCACGTCCGCCGATTTTGTTGAACCATTCGTCTTTAAAACCACTTGAATTGACAAGTGCATAAGGGTTATTACCATTTTTACCATTGGCATATTCTCCGTTTGCCCAGACCGCCGGATAAATCATCGGAGCCAAACGTATATTATAAAATGGAGTATAATAGGGTTGATGGTTTTTCGTCCGTTTGAAATTGAAGTCCAAAGTTGCACCTAAATACTTATTCACTGTGAAATCATTGTTGGATCGGATCATATACCGTTCATAGAAACGATCTGCATACAAACCATCCACTTTGTCGTACACAAACGAAGCACTCGACTTGACCGCTTTAGAACCGCCTGCCACGCCGATCGTATGAGTCTGACGCGGAGCCGAACCTTTCAAAATCATTCCAACCCAATCTGTCATAGGATATTTATCAGGGTTTGTCTGGTGATATTTTTCCCAATTATTTATATCATCATCCGAATAAGCCTGGTTCCAACCTCCGGATTTATTGTCATTATAACGCAACTCATTGGTCGTTTCCAAAAAACGTTTAACCCCTACGTACTTCGGTTGCTTGGTTGGTATCTCCAATCCGTATTCAAAATTATAATCGATCGACAGACTTTTCTCCTGGGCCCGCTTAGTCGTAATCAAAATGACGCCTGCCGCTGCACGTGAACCATATATGGAAGATGACGCTGCATCTTTCAAAACAGACATGCTTTCCACATCATTCGGATTCACATCATTAATACTACCGGGAACACCATCGATAATTACCAACGGACTGGTATCGCCAATCGTCGTAATACCACGAACCCGGATACTACCGGCAGCTGCCCCCGGAGCATTGTTATCACGGGTTACCGTCACACCGGCTATAGCACCCTGTAATGCAGTAGATAATTGTGTTGTCTTACGGGCTGCCAAATCATCTCCTTTTATAGCAGCTACAGAACCTGTCAGGTCTTTCTTTTTCATGGTACCATAACCAACAACGATAACTTCATCCAAAACTTCAGTATCTTCTCTCAAAGTGATTGTTACGGAGTTCTTGCCAATGACAGGTATCTCACTCGTTACATATCCTATATAAGTGATAACTAACGTAGCGTCTGACGCTACGTTGAGGGAGAACCTCCCTTCGGCATCCGTTATTGTACCGTTTGTCGTCCCTTTTTCTACCACGTTTGCACCAATAACAGGCAAACCTGTTTCATCATTAATAACTCCCGATACAATTTTCGTCTTCTGCTGTGCCGCATTCGTAGCCTGATTGGGTTCTGTAAAAGCCTTAATTAATACCTGACGATCAATAATCTGATAATTATATCCCGTATTATTAAATATCTGCGTAAGAACTTCATCCAATGTTACATTCTTAGCATTTACACTTACTTTCTTATTTACATTTACATGATTATCATTAAAAAAGAAAGTAAACTCGCTGTTCTTCTCAATCTCTTTCAGTATTTCAATGATACTGGCATTATTCTTTTTGATTGAAACTTTATAATCCTGCGCATAGGTGGAGGCAGAAATACAACAGGCAACAGCCAATGAAAATAAGGTTGTGATCTTCATAATGCGAATTGTTTTTCTTAATAACGGGACACAACAATCCCTGTCATTGTTTTTTTTCATAACTTTGTATTGTTTTTAATGAATAATAAATGCAAGTCGTTGGCTTGGACTCCTTATGACGTGCATTTTCTTGAAAACTCACGGATTGGAAGGTACTTGCAGGTATCTTCCAATTTTTTTAGGTTAACTGCTCGATATGTCCATAGGCTATAGATTTAGATTATTAATTATTTGAGAACTAACACATAATTTCCATTACTTGTCTTTTGATATTTTAAAGGAGATGATTCTCCCATCATAAACAATATCCGTTCCAATGATTCATCCCTTACCTTAAATGTAAAGCGGTATTTATCTGCCAGGTCTTGCTGGCACATAATCTTACGTCCGTACCATTGTTCCAGACGTGGAATAATCATGGATAGTTTTTCATTTTCGAAACTGACTATCTTCTGTTTTCGCCATGAAGTATATTTATCTGCATCGACAGTTAAAACATAGGCCGAATCTGCTTGCTGATCATATACCATCTTTTCATTCGGCGACAAAATAAACTCAGCTCTATCTCCTTTTGAATTATTTATTCCTATCTTGACTTTCCCATTTAACAGGACAGTCTCCGATTTACTTTCTATATCATAATCAAACACCTCGAAAGCCGTTCCCAAAGCCTGTACTTCCATTTCCGAAGTATGTACGATAAAAGGCTTGTGAGGATTTTTATGGATATCAAAAAAAGCCTGACCGTCTAAATGTATTTCACGTGTTTTTCCTGTAAATGCAGCAGGATAGGTCAATTTACTACCGGGTCCCAACTGTACGACCGTCCCGTCCGGCAATGATACCGATTGCATATTCTGAATACCTGACGTAACAACATAAACAGGAATATTATCTTTCTCTCCTAGATAATAAGCCATCCCTCCGACAGCCAACAACAATAAAACAGATGCTGCCACGCTATAAACTTTATAGAATAAATATCTTTTTACAGATGCATTGTCCCAAAGACTTTGGCGTATACGATGCCATATCCGCATACTGTCAGCCCGGTCAATATACGCAGCATCCGGAGCATTGTTCCACTGACTTAACATTTGTGTTTTTACCGCATCCCGCTCATTCAGTGCAGTACGCTCCTCCTCTCCCAATGCATCCTGCATCAGCTTTTTTAATATATATCTTTTATTATCCTGATCCATTTCTTTTTATCTGCTTTATAATAAATACCCCCGAACATATAGGTTACCCCTATCCGCCCATCGTTTTTTTTTAATTTTCTAAGAATAAATGAAAAAAGGGAATCGGTTTTTACAGGAAAAGAGAAAGTAGAGTGATATTCTTCCGCAGATATTTAAGCGCTTCACTAATTTGATTTTCAACAGTTTTTCCGATATATTCAACAATTCGGCTATTTCTTTATAGCTCTTGTTTCCTTTCCGGCTCAGATTAAATATTTCCCGGCGGCGTGGCGGCAACTCGTTTATAAGCATGTCAATATATTCGCTCAGGTTCTTCGCCTCTATCTCCTCTTCAATATCGTATGAATCTTCCATAGCGGCGAGGACGGTCATTTTATAAAAATCTTCGTTCAAATTTTTTCGGTGTTGGTTAAATATCAGGTTGCGGGTGATGATAAACATCAATCCTTTGAAATTATCGTCTTCACGCATAAAGTCACGCCCTTCCCACACTTTTATAAAAACTTCCTGCACGACTTCCTCTGCTGTATCCTGATTGGTCAGGTAAAGACGGCTGAAGTTGTATACCTGCCTCCAGTACTTTTTATATAAAGCAGTAAAAGCCTCTTTACTGTTTTGCTTCAATAATAATATCAGTTCGTTATCCTCCATTTTCCACATTCAGAATGTATGCAAATATAAGAGATTTTATTTTACCCGGCAGAAAGTAAAAAATAAAATATACCCTCTTTATGGTATTTCCCATAATCAATACTCCTCTTATCTTTGTTGCATAAATAAGAACAACTAAAATATAGAATGATATGGCAAACGTAGCAAAAAAACTGACAAACCTGATTGGTAACACTCCGTTATTAGAGTTTTCCAACTTCAATGCAAGCAAAGGATTAAAAGCAAAACTGATCGGTAAACTGGAATACTTCAACCCGGCAGGCAGTGTGAAAGACCGCATCGCCCTGGCAATGATCGAAGACGCAGAACAGAAAGGACTTCTGAAACCGGGAGCGACCATTATCGAACCGACAAGTGGAAATACTGGTGTAGGACTTGCCTTCGTTTCTGCTGCCAAAGGATATAAACTGGTTCTGACAATGCCGGAAACGATGAGTGTAGAACGCCGCAACTTATTGAAAGCTCTTGGAGCCCACCTAGTATTAACTCCCGGAGCCGATGGCATGAAGGGAGCTATCGCCAAAGCCGAATCATTACGTGATGAAACACCCGGTTCCGTCATCCTGCAACAATTCGAGAATCCGGCCAATCCGGCTAAACACGTACAGACTACTGCACAGGAAATCTGGCGCGATACGGATGGTAAAGTCGATATTTTCGTAGCCGGTGTCGGTACGGGCGGAACAGTCAGCGGTGTCGGTGAAGGATTGAAAGCACATAATCCGAATGTGAAAATCGTAGCGGTAGAACCGAGCGACTCCCCCGTCCTCTCCGGTGGTAAACCGGGACCGCATAAGATACAGGGTATCGGGGCCGGATTCATTCCTAAAACATATAACGGCAAATACGTCGATGAAATCATTCAGGTAGAAAATGACGATGCCATCCGTACCAGCCGTGAACTGGCACAAAAAGAAGGATTGCTGGTAGGTATCTCTTCCGGTGCTGCCGTATACGCTGCTCTAAAACTGGCGGAACTGCCGGAGAATGCAGGCAAAACAATCGTTGCCCTATTACCCGATACCGGAGAGCGGTATCTTTCTACCGTATTATATGCTTTCGAAGAATATCCGTTATAAACGAGACCTTATCTATATTCTATAAACTGAAGCATATTTAGAAAATAATGAACCAATGTGGCAATATGCCAATTTAGGAATAATTGAGCTATCAGTTTATAGTGATGGGAGTAACCAATTCCCCTCTTGAGAGGGGATAAGGGGTGTGTTAAAGCTAGTTATAGGGCGAACAATAACACATCCCCTTCCCCCTCTCAAGAGGGGAGACAGGTACAACCGGTCAATAATCGGATAGTTCAAATCTGATAAATATCGAACTTCTTTCCCTTAGTTTTTCACACATAATTAGTCAAATATTTGACTAATATCCGATAAATATCTATCTTTGCGCCGATAAAAACAGCAAGTATGACAGATAGTGAATTAGCTCACGAACTTAATCTACTAGTATTAAGGACACGCATGACATTCCGCCAGACCATTCAGCGAATACTGAAAAGCAACAACGTCGATATGACCTTTGAAATGCTTCAGGTAATGCATTGTTTGTGGAAAGAACAGGGAGTCAGCCAACAATCGCTGGCCGAAAAAACAGCGAAAGACAAAGCATGCCTCACCAACCTGATCAATAATCTCGAGAAGAAAGGATGGGTTATACGGCAGGAAGATTGCAACGACCGCCGTAATAAACTGATATACCTCACCCCCGAAGGAAAAAAGGTAGCCGCCAAGATCAAATCCCTCTTGAAAGACATGTACACCCAGGTCGGGCAACAAATGAACACCAAACATATGGAAGCCTGTATGAAACATCTAAGCAAACTGAATGAGATATTTGATCAAATATAGTTTTTTATTGTTACTGTTTATAGGAAAGCCTGTTGCGACTTGTTCCCAACAGGCTTATTCTCTTACCCTCGACGAACTCTTCCGCCTGGGTACGGAAAACAGTCTGCGTCTGCAAGCCTCCCACATGCAGGAAGTCGTCGCAGCCGACAAGAAAAAAACAGCGCAAACGGCCCGTCTGCCCGGTATCAGTATCGGTGCGACGACCGGATATATCGGACAGTCTACCGTCTTCCGGCAGGGACTGACGCAACCGGTTCATCCCGACCTGCCCGACTGGTCACATAATTATAATGTAGAAGTAACCCAACCCGTCTATCGCGGAGGTAAAATACATTATAATATCAAACGTGCCTCGTTGGAGAAACAGATTGCAGCACTCAATTCGGCCAGTAGCAAAGCCGAAGTCAAACTGCTCCTGCTCCGTCAGTATATGGACCTTTTCAGCCTCTACAAACAAAAAGACGTATTTGCCCGTAACGTGGAAGAGTCCACCCACAGACTTGAGGATATCCGCCGCCTGAAGAAAGAAGGTATCGTCACCCGAAACGACGAGTTGCGTAGTGAACTGCAACTCACCAACGACCAGCTGGCCTGCCGCGAAGCAGACGATAATATCGCAATCGTCTCCCAGCAACTCGACGTCCTGCTCGGACTGGATGAAACATTCCTCCTGCAACCCGACACGGCATTGCTTTACACGGCCGTTTCACTGGAAAGCTATGATGCCTACGTCCAACAGGCTTACCTCAACTATCCCGAATTACAGATCGCCCGCTACAACACGAAGCTGGCTGAAAACGATATATTCCTGTCAAAAGCCGACTATCTGCCCTCACTCTCGGTACGTGCCGCCAATACCCTGGCACGCCCGCTGAGCACTACGATGGAAGACGTCTTCTCCAACAACTGGAATATCGCTTTAAGCCTCTCCTACAACCTGTCATCCCTTTATCAGAATAAACATAAGATACATGAGGTAAAACAAATTGTCAATATCCAGAAAAATAAGGAAGAACAAATCCGCCAGGATATCCGTATTAATGTCAAAAGCGCCTGGATCAGGCATCACGAAGCGCTCGACCGCGTACAGGCACTGATCCTGTCGGTCAGGCAAGCGGAAGAGAACTACCGTATCGTAAACAACCGTTATCTCAACCAGCTATCCATCCTGACCGACCTGCTCGATGCCAGCAGTGTCAGGCTTGAAGCCGAACTGCAATTGACCAATGCACGCACCGAGGCCATCTACAGTTATTATCAACTGATGCATGCATGCGGCAATTTATAACTTAATTAAAAACAGACAAATATGTCCGGATTACATAGAAAAAGAAAACAACTGAGGCGACTGAAAATAAGGAATATCACCCTCAATACCGTATGTATCCTGCTCGCTTTCGGCGGCATATCATGGACGGTCAACTATTTCTGGAAATATGTCAACTACGAAATCACCAATGATGCCGTAGTGGATCAATATATCACCCCCGTCAATATCCGCGTACCGGGTTACATCAGGGAAGTCCGTTTCACCGAGCACCAGCAGGTAAAGGAAGGCGACACCCTTCTGATCCTCGACGACCGGGAATACCGTATCAAGCTGAAAGATGCCGAAGCCGCCCTCCTCGATGCCCAGGCCTCCAAAGACATACTAAGTTCCGGCATCGAAACCTCCCAGGTGAATATCAGCGTACAGGAGGCCAATATCGCCGAGACAGAAGCCCGCCTCCGGCAACTCGAACAGGACCATCGACGTTATGCCAACCTCCTGGCCGAAGAGTCCGTCTCGCAACAGCAATACGAACAGGTCAAGGCTGAATACGAAGCCATGAAAGCCCGTTACGAATCCCTGCTCCGCCAAAAGAGTGCCGCCCAATCGCAATATTCGGAGACGAGCAAGAAAAGCGGCAGTGTGAAGGCGGCCATCCTGCGCAAAGAAGCCGACCTGGAGATGGCGCAGCTCAACCTATCGTATACAGTCGTCACCGCTCCCTTCGACGGATACATGGGACGCCGCACGCTGGAAACCGGACAACTGGTTCAAGCCGGACAAACCCTCAGCTACCTCGTCCGCAACAACGACAAATGGATAACCGCCAATTACAAGGAAACACAAATCAGCCATATCTACATCGGCCAGAAAGTACGCATCAAAGTAGATGCTGTAGACGACCGCATTTTCCACGGCACCGTGACGGCGATCTCCGAAGCGACCGGCTCCAAATACTCCCTCGTCCCGACCGATAACTCTGCCGGCAACTTCGTCAAGATACAACAGCGCATCCCTGTGCGCATCGACCTGATTGACGTTTCGCCCGAAGACATGAATCTGCTCCGTGCCGGCATGATGATGGAAACGGAAGCATTGAAAAGACATTGAATAATACAGCATAATGGCTACACAAACACCCCTGAATGTCCCTATCCGCCCCTGGGTCCCCCGCTGGCTGGGGATCGTTACGGCTTTTACCGTCATGCTGCCGATCATCCTGATCAACGGAGCCTATACTGGGACTATCACCGAAGTTTCAGGAACGCTGGGTGTGTTGAGCGAAGACATCAGCATGGCTTACTATGCGACATCGGCGGGAATGGCGGTTGCTTATCCGCTGATCCCGAAAGTGCGTCCGGTAGTGACCACTAAAACGATCCTGCTGATCGACCTCTTGTTGCAGGTGATCCTCAGCTTTATCTGTGCGCAGGTGAACCAAATGGATATCATTATCGTATGCAGCTTCTTTATCGGTTTTCTGAAAGGTTTCGCCATGCTGGAGATCATCCTGATGATACGTCCGCTTTTCAGTCCGCAGAATGTGCGCAGCGAATTTTATGCTTACTTCTACCCGATCGTGTTCTCGGCAGGCCAGGTCTCGATGGCGGTCACGGCACAGTTGGCCTATTACTACCAATGGCAGTATATGTATTACTTCGTTATCCTGCTCTTGCTGGTTGCCATCTCTTTTATCCTGATGTTCTTCCGGTATGCCAGGCGTCCTGTCTATTTTCCTTTTAAAGAGATAGATTGGAAAAGTATCCTGCTCATGGCCTCCATCCTGCTTTTCACCATCTGGTCGGCCACCTACGGAAAGACACTCGACTGGTTTTCGTCCGCTAAAATCATGGTGTATGTGCTGTCGCTGCCGGTATTGGTCTGGTTATTCCAGTTCCGGCAGAAGACGCGGAAAAATCCGTATCTGAAACTGGAAGTGCTGAACAGCAGCAAGGCGTTGATCGGCTATTTCTTCATGATGTTGGTGATGTTCTTTTCTTCCACCAGTTCGCTGGTGACCAGTTATATGAATAATATCATACGGGTAGACAGCGTACATGCCAACTTTCTGAATCTCTGGATGCTGCCGGGGTTTATCTGCGGGGCGGTGATCTGTTTCTGGTGGTTCCGCTGGCAACGGTGGCGTTTCAGGATACTGATATCCGGAGGGATGCTGTGTTATGTGATCTATCTGGCTATCCTCTATTTCGGGATCACACCGGACGGGAGGTACGAAATGTTGTATCTTCCGATGTTTCTCCGGGGAATGGGAATGATGATCTTGTTTATCGCTTTCGGTGTGTATGCGGTGGAAGATATGAATCCGAAGCTGATGATATATAATGCCTTTTTCCTGATCACCTGCCGTTCGGTGATAGCTCCTGCCCTGTCGTCGGCCTTCTTCAATAATATGCTTTACCGTCTGCAATTGCGGGATATGGCGATCCTCTCGGAGAATATGCGCCTCGACAACCCGCTGGCGGCACAGCAATACAACCAGTCACTCAATAATGCACTGGCACAGGGACATAGCATGACGGATGCCGTGCAACTGGCTACAAACAGCCTTTACACCACACTGCAATCGCAAAGCTTGTTGCTTGCCTTGAAAACGATTATCGGCTACGTGCTCATCTTTGCGATTGTGGTGATGGTTATCTCCCGCTTTACGCCTTTCCACAAGACTTTGAAAGTCGAGATTGTGAAGACTGGGGAAGATATGGTCTGATTAAATATAGTATTCCGCTGCATCGACTATCCCTGCGCGCAGAGCATATTTGGTTGCCTCGTGCACATTATTTACTTCCAGTTTGCGGAAAATATTTTTGCGATGGGTGGTGATGGTGTGGATGCTGGAGAAACGCTCGGAGGCAATTTCTTTGGTCGTCTTGCCTAAAGCGATGGATTTCAGTATTTCTTTTTCTGTCGAGGTCAGTACGGGGTGCTCTTGGGGTTCACGGACTATTTTCTTTTCTGAAAGCAGGTTATGAATCCGTTGACAGATAAAACGTTCGGAATGTAAAGCCGATTGCAGGGCCGCACGTATTTCTGCTGACGGGGCATCCTTCAAGACGATGCTGAAAGCCTCGCTGCTGAAGAGGATGCGGCGGATAAAATTTTCGCTCAGTTCATCGCTGAAAAGTATCCAGGAGACCTGTTTGAAACGCTCCTGCAAGATCAGAAGTTCGTCGGCACTCGTCAAATCGAAAAGCGTGTAGTCGAGGATCACGACAGCCTGCGGATGCTGTTGAAGGAGTTGAAGCAGCTCGTGTTTGTCGGCAGCCTCGGTCACAAGGCTAAGATCCGGCATCCTGTCGCTCAGGTAAAGGATGCCGGCTTTGGTGATATCCTGGTTATCGGCTATGATAAGCGTCCGCATCAGCGTATGGCTAAAGCCTGTTTAATGTCGTTATACAAATCGTCGACCGGTTCGAGTCCGACCGACAGGCGGATTGTTTGCTGGCTGATATCCATTTCCTGCCGTTGCATTTCGGTGAAACTGCCATAGATGGTGCTTGCCGGATGGATAGCCAATGTCTTGTTGTCGAACAGGTTCGTGGCACGGCGGATCTGTTGCACGCGGTTCATAAAGGCAAAGCAGGCCTCACGGGAAGGCAGGTCGAATGTCAGCATGGCTCCCGGATATTTTCCGAACTGGACAGTGCTCAGTTTATAATAAGGATTATCTTTCAGGCCGGTGTAATTGACCGACACAATACCTTCCAGCGTTTGCAGCCGGCCGGCTAGTTCCAGGCAAGTTGCTCCCTGCCGTTCGAAACGGAGAGGCATGGTTTCCAGTCCCAGCGTCTGCATGTAGGCAACCTGCGGCGTCATATAAGCGCCCAGGTTCCGGTGTATCTCCTTCCGGAGGCGGGCGGTGAAAGCGCGTTCGCCAAACTGTTCATACCAATGTTTCAGTGTGATAAAATGGCTCCAGTCGAAGGTCCCGTTATCAAGTATCAGGCCTCCTATGCTTGTTGCCCCGCCGGAGATATATTTGGTGCTGGATACGATCTCAATATCTATACCAAAATCTTTTCCGTGGAAGACAGAGAAAGGAACGATCGTCGTGTCGGCGATCAAAGGTACTCCCGCCTCCTTTGCGATAGAAGATAACATCTTCAGGTCGGCCACTTCCAGCTGCGGATTGGTAATCACTTCGAGAAAGATCGCACAGGTGTTGCAGTCGATATGGGCGCGGACCTCGTCGGGATCGGTCAGGTTACAGAAACGTGCCTCGATATCAAAGGTGGCCAGCGTCGTCTTCATCAATGACCAGGTATTGCCGAACAGATGCGGGGAAGTAACGATATTGGCTTTTGCACGCCCGATCGTCATCAACGTATTGCAAATAGCAGCCATACCGGAATTGAGGGCGGTGACACTCATGGCTCCGGTAACGGACAGCACACGATCTTCAAAATATTGTACGGTCGGATTCGTAATCCTCGAATAAGCATGGTCGGACGTACGGCCACAGAAAGCGGCTTCCATCGCTTCCGCCGATTCGAACTCGTAAGCAGCAGTGTTATAGACCGGCATTGCCAATGAGCCATAGGCGTCCGGCTTCTCGTAAGGCGTATGAAGCAAACGGGCTTCAAAACTATTTTCTTCCATTCTGTATTTTCCTCGTGTAATTTTCTTTTTGCCGCTACAAATGTAGGATTCATTTAGATGTAAAATAGAATTATCCGGTAAAAATTAGTACATCCAACTGTTAAATTGTATCTTTGGATTCCTATTTAAACGATCTAAAAGAGCTGTTATATGAAGATAATAACATACAATGTAAACGGCCTCCGCGCCGCTGTGGGAAAAGGCTTTCCGGAATGGTTAAAACAAGAGCAGCCCGATGTACTCTGCCTGCAGGAAACTAAACTTCAGCCGGATCAATTCCCGGCAGAGGCCTTTGCGGATTCAGGTTATAAACCTTACCTGTTCAGTGCCCAGAAGAAAGGTTATAGCGGGGTAGCTATCCTCACCCGTCAGGAACCCGATCATGTGGAAATAGGAATGGGCATAGAAAAATATGATAACGAAGGCCGTTTTATCCGTGCGGATTATGGTGACCTGTCAATTGTCAGTGTCTACCATCCTTCCGGAACCAGTGGTGATGAACGCCAGGCCTTTAAAATGGAGTGGCTGGAAGATTTCCAGAAGTATGTAGTGGAATTACAGAAAACACGTAAGAATCTGATTCTTTGCGGCGACTATAATATCTGTCATGAACCGATAGACATTCATGATCCGGTACGCAATGCGACTAACAGCGGTTTCCTTCCCGAAGAGCGCGAATGGATGACACGGTTTCTGGATGCGGGATTTATCGACACATTCCGCCATCTCAATCCGGAAAAGCAACAATATACATGGTGGAGCTATCGTTTCAACGCCCGTAAAAACAATAAAGGCTGGCGTATCGATTACTGCATGGTCAGCGAACCGGTAAAACCGTTGCTGAAATCGGCTTATATTCTGAATGATGCCGTGCATTCAGATCATTGCCCAGCGGTATTGGAGATTGAATAAAAGACAGAAAGTATATATGAAAGGGGAGAATATATCTCCCCTCTTCTCTTTATTCACGCCAATACTCCGGCTTGTCCAGTGCATCAGCGCATCTTACCTTTCCTTTAGGAATACTTCCTGCTTCCGAAGTAAGGGATTGATACATCCAACAATCAGCATAGATATCTTCAATCGGATAAGGAGGCGGATAACCGGCTGCTTCTGCATTCCCTTTAAAACCATGGCGGGGATAATACTCTTTATGCCCCAGCACAAAAACCATCTCCACTCCCATCTCCTTCAATATCCGATGGCCTTCCCGGATCAGCAAACCTCCGAGACCTTGTTTCTGATACTCCGGCTTTACGGCCAAAGGAGCCAGGATATAAACAGAAGGTGAAGGATTGCTCCCCTCCAGTGAGGCCTTTGTAAAAAGGATATGGCCTATAGCCTCCCCCTGATAACAGGCAAGCAATGAGACATAAGGTTCTGCTGTCTGATCTGCCAAAAGGTCTTCCACCAGTACGGCCTCGTCATCTTCACCGAAAGCGAGTCGTTCAACGTTCATTACATCGTTAAAATCGTCAGAAGTAGCCCTCCTGACTTGCACGTCGTTTAAATTCATGACTATGATATATTAAATGGTTACTATGCTCCCTTATGGGAACAGTTTTTATCTATAAAAGGATATAATAATAAGGCCCGGATGAAGATGTATATCCGGAGTATTGAAGTGGCCAGCCTATAAAGAGTTATAGGCTGTTATTAAGCACTTATAGATGTAGAAAGTAGTGTTTTCAAAAAACTGTTTTTATAATTCGGGAGCAAATATAGCAAAATAATCCGGTTAGTAACCACTCAGTGCCGGAAGAAGTTCTTCATAACATGATTTTATTAAGTTACATGAGATACAAAAATAATTCTTTTATCCTTATCTTTGCTCTAAATCTAAATTAAAAACACATCATATTCCTATGAAAAACTATTTCAAGAGAAATTGTTTCTTTATTCTATTCGTCTTTTTGATGTTTCAGAGTCATTCTACTCTGTGGGCAATGGATGGTGCCGGAATGGCATTTAAGGTTAGTCTGTCGGGAAAGATTTATCATAAGTTTTCTTTTTTACTGGAAGAGGATATCCGTCCGAAATCAAACTTCAAACAGGCAGAGTGGTTTCTGACAACAGGAGAAATCAACTATACATTCAATCGGTATCTGAAAGCCGGAGTAGCCTATATGTTACTTAACCAGTACAAGGCTTCCGAAGAGTTACGGAACAGATATTATGTGTATGCTTCGGGAAAATATCCTGTCGGCAACTTTGTCCTGTCTCTTCGCGAACGATTCCAGAGTACTTATAAAACAGGCGCCGAACATCCCAAGAATTATCTCCGGACAATGCTCACCCTCTCCTACAAGATCAGTAAAACGGATTTCTCCCCTTTTGCTTATGCCGAAATATTTAATGACACAGGCTATCAAGGTAATATGCACACAGACAGGATTCGCCTCTCAGCCGGAAGCGATTATAAGATAAACAAGCAAAACGCATTGCAGTTATATTACCGTTACCATATATTCAACGTATATGATCCGGTCAATTATAAACATGCAATAGGGCTGACCTATTCACACAGGTTCTAAAAAAATAACTATCTTTGCAGCCGGAATTTAATTTATAGACATGATACGGAAAGTTTTTGCTTTCCCGAGTGCTTGATAAACCTCGTAAAAAACAAGAATTATGCAGAAGACAACTGTAACAATCCCATTTATGCTGCTTGGCATCCTGTTCAATATATGCCTGGTAGCGTCCAATCTTTTAGAGACGAAAGTCGTACAGGTATTTGGTATTACTGCTACAGCCGGACTGATCGTATTCCCTATTTCCTATATTATCAATGATTGTATTGCCGAAGTATGGGGATTTAAGAAAGCGCGTTTGATTATCTGGAGCGGATTTGCTTCTAACTTCCTCGTTATCGGATTTGCACAACTGGCAGTCATGTTGCCTGCCGCCCCGTTTTGGGAAGGGGAAGAAGGTTTTAACTTCGTCTTTGGAATGGCTCCGCGCATTGCGATTGCAAGTCTGATCGCTTTTCTGGTCGGCTCGTTCTTGAATGCGTATGTGATGAGTAAGATGAAGATTGCTTCCAAAGGGAAAAACTTTTCTTTACGTGCGATCGCTTCGACATTAGTGGGTGAGAGTGCCGATTCGATGATTTTCTTTCCGATCGCTTTTGCCGGATTGATTCCCTGCAAAGAATTATTAATCATGATCGGGACACAGGCGGTTCTGAAATCCCTCTATGAAGTGATCATTCTTCCAGTAACGATCCGCGTAGTAAAATACATAAAGAAGGTGGACGGTAGCGATGTCTATGATATCGGAACTTCTTATAATGTTTTGAAGGTAAAAGACATATAACAGTTGACAACTGTCACTTGTCAACTGTCAACTTACTACATTTAGCCTGCCGGAAAGTCTATCGTTTCTGTGCTTTCTGTCCAGTTCTCTACTTCGAAGCCGTCAGATGAGGTTTCTTCGGAGTATAATTCTCCTAATGTAATATTGAGAGTCAGACGGTTTCCGGCTATTAATGCATTGTCCAAAGGTTTCCGGAAACGTTTTACCAATCCATTCTTCAACGTCAGCATAATAGTGAGGGGAGGATTGTCGGAAGAAGGGAAAACCATAACTGTTGAATTGGCGGACATGGACATGCTATCGGTCGACATGGTCAACGGAAATGCGACAGTCTTTGTGAAGTCGCTTGCTTCAGCAGTATAATAGTCCAGCCGGGAAGCAATATTTCCAACCAGGATACGGGCAGAAGCGATACTCGCATCCATCTTATTGCCGTCCTTATTCGTCAATGTTATTTTTAAACCGGCTGTGGCATGTTTCATCGTTGCCTGCATTTTATCCGTACCGACTTTGATGGGATTGACGGCATGCAGATAGTCATAGACAGGCATATAAGTTGTATCTTTATAATTATCCTGATACATAGTCATATACAAATCTGACAAATCTGCCCCTATACGTAAACCAGGCTCTCTGATAGCTGCGGCATCATATACCGAATCGGTCTGGCTGTTTTTGGATAATCCCCAGTACAGGAAATTATAATCTCCCAAAGGCAACCTGACAGGAGCAGTAGCTTTATAAATGGAACCGTCTTTTATAGTGTAGGTTGCATTAATTGGCATCAGAGTACCGTTACTTGTATAATTCCCATAATAAAGGCTGGAATCTCCGGTACAAGGATAAACCATCAGGACACCGGTAAATGATGTTGTTGAAGTACCTGTCGAAACTCTCATTTCGGCCAGTTCGGGACTTATCAGATCATTTGTGTTTACGCAATGGCAATCGTCATCCTTCGAACAGCTGCCGAAAAATACGCCTATCAATAGCGTAGAGAAAACTAACTTATTCATAATCACCAAATATTTGTTTAGATTTATGCTTATAGAAACAGCACACAAACAATTTGGTTCTCGGAATCGGTCTTATTAACTTTTAAAGTAACGGCTACAATTTATTTGAACAGATGCGACCAGTCTTCCCGTGGCTGGGGAGTATAGGTACGAATACCAAGCGCCTCCGCCGTACGACAGTTAGGTACGGCATCATCCAGGAATAAGGTTTCTTCCGGATCGATACCGGCATCTTTCAAGACATATTCAAATATATCGGCATTGGGCTTGACCATGTTCAACTCATAGGAAAGGTATATCTTTCCGAAAAAGTCTTCGGCATGATGTCCTTTATAGGCAAAGCTATTCTTCTCGGCCCATTGCCAGTGGATCTCATTCGTATTACTGAGAAGCATCGTATTGTACCTGGAACGAAGGTCCATCAATAAATCGAGTTTGTAGGCGGGTATATCATCGAGCATGGCAATCCAGGCAGCATCAATCTGTTCATCGGTCAGGCGCTGCTGGGTAAGGTGACGGATACCGTCCCTGAACTCGGCAGAGGTGATAGTTCCCATCTCTATCTGCATAAACAGGTCTTTACTGTTCAGGATGCAGTCGCGGACATCGGGCACACCAAAACTTTCAAAGGCCTCCACACAGCGGTTGCGGGTCAGATTAATGATCACTCCGCCAAAGTCTATAATCAGATTCTTTATTCCTTCCATACTCATCAATAATAATTACCAGCGTCTGCGACGTCTGCGGTGACGCTGTTTTTGTTTATAATCACGTATTCTGCGGTAGACTACCCAGACAAATAACAAACCGAACACAGCAAAGATCAACAGGACAATACCGGTATTCAGGTTATCGCCTTTCACACGGCTCCACATTTCCAGCACAAGCTCCGTCTCATCGCCAAAGTCACGGATCATAGCACAACGTTCCACCACTTTATGATCGGGATATTGTACCGGATTGATCCGGATACTGTCGTTTCCGGGACCAAAGAAATAGCTGAGATCAGAAAACTCCTCGATTGTCGTATCTATTTTTGCCTCCAGTATCTCCGGTGTGGCAACGGCACTTACATAACCATTGGCATCCATATTGCGCAAGGCAATGTCCGGACGGCAAAGATAATCCAAAAAATAACTGGCAGCCTTCACATTGCGGGCATATTTGGGGATTGCCCAGCCATCATACCAGATATTACTACCTTCGAGCGGCACTTCATAACCAAGCTCCACTCCCACTGCATCGGCTTCTTCCATTGCCCAGACGGCATCTCCGCTCCAGGTAAGGTTCAGCCAGGCCTTGTTTTTGGTCATCATTTCCTTACCGAAGTCGGCTTCCCATCCGGCAATATTGGGTTTCATGCGTTTCAGGTAATCCTCAGCAATAGCGATTGCTTCAGGGGAATTGTCGTTCATCAATTGTTCTACCGTAACGGTTCCGTCAGCAAGTTCCTTGGCATGAGCATAAATGATGGCAGTACCATAGGCATCGCGATAACTGTCTTTCATCAGGATCTTGTTCTTATACTTGGGATTCCACAGGCAATCCCAGGTCATCACTTCATCCTTTGAAACAAATTTCTTATTATAGAGCAAGCCTGCCGTGCCCCACATATAAGGGACAACGTAGTCGGTCGTTTTCATTCCCGGCTGGCTCAGTTTATTGAGTTGTTCCTGGATATACGGAGAAATGTTATTCAGGTAATCGGGCGTTTTTCCAAAGTTACGGTCGATGGGAAGCAATAGCTTTTTCTTCAGCATACGTTCGATGATATATTCCGAAGGGCATATCAGGTCGAAATCTTCGTGACCGCGCTCCACCTTGGTCAACATGATCTCGTTAATGTCGAATACCTGGTAAATGATACGAATATCCTCTCCCGTCTGCTCCTTATACCAGACCGGAAATTCATCCAGAATATCTTCATCGATATAATCCGCCCAGTTATAAATTTTCAATATCTTACTGCGCTCTTTTTCCGTACGTGCACAGGACGAAAAAACGCCCAGGCAAGCGACAAGTACGCATATTATTTTAATTAGTCTGTTCATACCCTACTCCTGTTTGACATTATTTAGCGGCTTTATCAGCTCTCTTATTTATCACAATCAGCAACACCAGTACGGTGACAAAGATGATTGTGGACAACGGACGCAGTTCAGGAGTAAGTCCTCCCTTCCGGGCATCCGCATAGATAAAGGTTGAAAGTGTTTCCAGTCCTTCGTTACCGATAGTAAAGATCGTAACGGCGAAGTCGTCGATCGAAAGCGTGAAAGCCAGGATAAAACCACTGATCATTCCAGGCCATATCTCCGGCATAATCACTTTGCGCAATGCCTGAAACGGGGTTGCACCCAGATCAAGCGCGGCTTCATACACATTCTGGTTCATCTTTTTCAGACGGGGCATCACACTCAATACAACATAAGGAGTACAGAATGAAATATGCGCCAGTACGACTGTAGTAAATCCCTGCGAAATACCAAAACTGACAAACAACAGGAACAGAGAAACACCGGTTATGATATCTGCATTCATCATCGGTATGGCATTTCCGAAGTTCATGATTCTACGCGAACGGCTTCTCAGGTTGAATATACCGATAGCAGCAATACTTCCTAGGATTGTCGAGATAGATGCAGCCAGCATGGCAATGGCAAATGTATTCCACAAAGCACCTACCAGCGAACGCTGCACGCCTCCGGTAAACAAGGAAGTATACAATTTTGTTGAAAATCCCGTCCAGTTACCCAGCACCTTCGCTTCGGTAAATGAAAAGATCATAATGATCAGGATCGGAGAATAAAGCAGGATAAGAAGCAACCACAGATAGGCCTTCGCCATTATTTTCGTCATCATATCACACCTCCTCCTTCATTTGAGGCATTGTCTTCCTCGTTGGTAAACAGGATCGTGACACCGATCAGCAGCAACATGATAAGAGACAGGGCGGCGCCATAGTTCCACATCCCGTTATTGATATTCTCTTGTACGGTCGTACCGAACAGTTTGATATTGTTCATTGTCAGCAACTCGGCAATGGCGAACGTCGAAACGGTCGGCATAAAGACCATCACGATACCGCTCATCACACCGGGCATCGACAAAGGAAAAATTGTCTTCATAAATACCTGGAAAGGATTGGCTCCCAAATCCTGTGCGGCTTCAATCAGGCTGCGGTCCATCTTCTGCAAGGTGTTATAGATCGGATAGATCATAAAGGGCAGGAAGTTGTATACCATACCGAAGATCAAGGCTCCTTCGCCCAAAGGCAAATCAAGGAAATCGAACAGGGCGACTGTTGCCAACGTACGGATCAGAATGTTCACCCACATCGGCAGGATAAACAACACGACCATCGTACGGGAAGTATTAAAACGGGCCTGACTCAATATATAGGCTGCCGGATATCCTAAGAGCAGGCAGGCCAAAGTAGTAATGATCGCAATCCCAATAGAATAGACAAAGGTATTCAATGCCTCGGGATGCATCATAAATTTACGGAAGTTGGCGAAAGTAAATGCTCCCTCGGCATCCGTAAAGGCATATAAAACGATCAGGAGCAATGGCATCACTACGAATACCGCCAGAAATAATGCGTAAGGAATCGTCCAGTTCCTGCGCCGCATGAAAAATGCTGAGACTTTATTTATCACTTCCTTTCCTTTTAGTTATGAATAATACGTATATTCTCAGGGGCAATCCGTATACCGACCCGGTCACCATCGTCCCAGACATCTGTCGTATCGACGAAAATATCTTCGTCCCAGTCAGTAAACACTGTCAGATGATAATGGTTCCCTTTGTACAGGATAAATTTCACTTCACCTGTCAGCTTGCCGTCTTCTTCATTATCCTCCAGAATAACATGACGGAAATCGACTTCCACTTTTACAGGAGCGTCCGGTTCCACATGGGGAACTTCGTTACACTCAAAAGTGGTTCCAAGAAATTCCACATGGGTAGAATCAATCATTTTACCTTCAAACGTGTTGCAAACACGTTCTTTCTTCATAACATGAATATCGAATGGTTTTACCAGCAATCCGACTTCCTGTCCGGCTTCAAAACAATGATAATCCTGTACCATGAACTCGTATCCTTCGGGAGTCTGCACCATCATTTCGTAATGGACTCCTTTAAAGATGGAAGAAGTAACCGTTCCGGTCAGCATAGCAGCTTCCGACGGGTCGAATATATAAATATCTTCCGGACGGATTACGACATCGACCGGTGCCTGTTCTCCAAACCCTTCATCGACACATTCAAAATCGTGTCCGGCAAAAGAGACTTGCTTATCTTTTATCATCAATCCGTTCAGGATATTACTTTCACCGATGAAGTCGGCTACAAACGAGTTGATCGGTTCGTTATAGATATCGATCGGGGTTCCTATCTGCTGGATACGGCCTTCGCTCATCACGACAATCGTATCGCTCAATGTCAATGCTTCTTCCTGGTCATGCGTTACATAGACGAAGGTAATGCCGAGCGACTTATGCATTTCCTTCAATTCCATCTGCATATCTTTACGCATCTTCAGGTCGAGGGCAGCCAGCGGTTCGTCGAGTAATAACACTTCCGGTTCATTCACAATGGCCCGGGCAATGGCGACACGCTGCTGTTGTCCGCCGGAAAGGGAATCGACATCACGGTATTCATAGTCGGTCATACCGACCATCTTCAAGGCTTGCTTTACCTTCTTTTCGATCACGGCGGAAGGCAGTTTCTTTAATTTCAGACCGAAAGCGATATTATTGAAAACATTCAGGTGCGGGAACAATGCATATTTCTGAAACACCGTATTGACCGGCCTTTTGTGTGGCGGCGTTTGCGTAATCTCCTTTCCTGCAATGGAGATCTCCCCTTCCGAAGCGGTCTGAAATCCGGCTATCAGACGTAACAATGTGGTCTTACCACAACCGGAAGGTCCCAAAATAGTAACAAACTCGCCCTTACGGACAAACAAATTTACATCATTCAGCACAGCCTTGTCCCCAAAGAACTTGGATACATGTTCTACACTGATAATGCAGTCGGACTTTTGCATAGATTTATCCCTTTTCCTTACAAGTTAAACATATAATCGCTCGCTTTTATAAAAAGCGGCACAAAGGTATACATTTTAAGGGACTTTCAAAACGTCTGAACCGTTAAGAGATGGATATATAAAAGAACGTTGCCGAACTTTATTTATTTCCCTTGGGTAACAACAGGTTCAGTAAAACTCCCAACAATGCGGACAACCCGATACCGGCCATTGTAAAACCGCCAAATTCAATTGCTGCGCCACCTATGCCGAAGGTAAGGATCAGCGAAACAATAATCAGGTTGCGTGTATCGCCCAGATTCGTCCGGTTTTGTATCAGGCTGTTTATACCGACAGCCGCAATCGTACCGAACAGCAACAACATTATTCCGCCCAATACGGCCGGCGGAATCGATTTCAGAAAAGCACTGATCTTCCCAAAGACAGAAAAGACAATACCTGTCACCGCAGCAATACGGATAACGGTAGGGTCTGTGATCTTTGTCAGCGAGATAGCGCCAGTCACTTCCGAATAGGTCGTTACAGGAGGTCCTCCGATCAGGCCGGCAGCAACACATGCCAAGCCATCCCCCAACATAGTACGGTGCAAACCCGGATCTTTCACAAAATCTTTGCCGGTCACCTCATTGATGGCATATACATCGCCGATATGTTCAATGATCGGGGCGATGGTAACCGGAATCATAAAAATCACAGCTCCCCAGGATAATTCCGGTTTAACGAACTGGGGAAACGCAAACCAGGGAGCGGCAACAATCGGTTCAAAATCAATCACACCAAAGACTGCCCCGGCAATATACCCTACAATGATCCCGCAAAAGATAGGGATCAGCTTGATCATCCCCTTCCCGAGCAAGGATGCCAGAATAGCCGTCAGCAAAGCGATCAGGGCCAGCGGCCAGTTCTCTTTTGCCATATTCACACCGGAACCGGCAAGCGACAAACCAATCAGTATAATAACCGGCCCGATCACGACCGGAGGGAAAAGCGTTTTAATAAAACCGATACCACGCCATTTAACCAATGCGCTCATCAGTCCGTAGACAGCACCTACGGCAACCAATCCTGACATCGTACCCGGCAAACCATATAATTCCGTCGCTTTAATGATGGGAGCAACGAAAGCAAAACTACTTCCCAAGAAAATAGGAACTTTTCCTTTCGTAACCAGATGAAAGATCAATGTACCCAGCCCGGCAGTAAAAAGGGCTGTCGAAGGATCAAGACCGACCAATAAAGGCACCAATACTGTTGCACCAAAGGCTACAAAGAGAAATTGAACGCCCACTATTGTTTTTTGAGCGGGGCTCAGTGATTTTTTGCTGTCCATTGCGAAATAAAAGATTATATTTGCACAAATATAAATAGAATAATTCAAACGCTGAATAAGAATATGACACAGAATAGCTTTCATAAAGAAACAGCCTATTTTGCATCCGGCTGTTTTTGGGGAACCCAATATCACCTGGAAAAAGTAAAAGGCGTAGAATATACGCATGTCGGCTACATGGGCGGAACAGTAAATAATCCGTCCTATCCGGAAGTTAAAACAGGGACAACCGGCCATGTAGAAACCGTTGAAGTCATCTTTGATCCTTCACAAACCAGCTTCGAACAATTGCTGCGTCTTTACTTCGAAACACATGATTTCACACAGATAGGAGGACAAGGCCCGGACATAGGTAGCCAATATCGCTCCGTTATCTTCTATTGCAATGAAGAACAGAAGGAGATCGCGGAAAGATATATCGGTAAATTATTCGGAATGGGATTTAAAGTAGCTACGGCATTGGAACCTGCCGAGAAATTCTGGATAGGAGAAGACTATCACCAACATTATTACGACAAGAAAGGAGAAACTCCTTATTGTCATATTTATCGGAAGATATTCAATGATTGATTTTGTTTCATCCTAAGGAAACTAAAATTTCTTCCGGGAGAAACAACTGTTTCATCCGGAAGAAACTAAAAATATACTATCAGAAGTTTTTCTTATCGTCAATAATATATTCGGGACGCGCTTTGATTTCATCGAACAGAATCCCTACATATTGTCCTAAAACACCCACCGTCAACAGCTGGACACCGCCGAAGAAAATAACAGATGTCATAATGGAAGTCCAACCGCTTTCGGCATTACTGAACCCATAGATTTTCCCCAGTGTAAACCAGGCGGCCAAAACAATACCGACCACCACAGCTATAAATCCCAAACTTGTTGCCAACCGAAGCGGCTTTTTAGAGAAATACAACATGGCCGTCGAGGCAAACTTCCACATTTTGCTGAAAGGATATTTCGTTTCACCGGCAATCCGGGCTTCCCGCTCATAATAAAACGGCACCTGCTTATAACCGAGCCAGCTTATCAATCCCCTGATATATTTACCCCGTTCCTGAAAACGGTCGAACTGATCCATAATTTTCCGGTCGATCATACGGAAGTCACCGGTATCCAGCGGAAAGCTGACGTCACTCATATAATTAAGCAAACGGTAAAATGCTTTTGAGGTAATTTTTTTGAAAAAGCTTTCCCCTTCCCTCGATTTTCGTACGCAATAAACTACGTTTGCATGCTCTTTTTCCTGCAATTCCAATATACCGGGAATCAGTTCGGGAGGGTCCTGCATATCGGCATCGAGTATGACGGCCAGATCAGCGTCACAGTTATTGATACCTGCCGTTACGGCCGGCTGATGTCCGAAGTTTCTTGAAAAATGGATTACCTTTACCTGTGGATCGGAGGCAGCTATACCATCCAGCAATTCCCGGGTTTTATCCCGGCTTCCATCGTTTATATAAATAATTTCAGTAGCAATAGGCACCGACTGCAATGCTTCCTTTGTACGACGGTATGATTCGGATATAACCAACTCTTCGTTGTAACACGGCACTATAACTGCAAGCTTCTTCATCTGCTTTTTATGACTTGAATGTATAAAACTTATTCATTACGAAATTAATAACCGTATAAAAAGCCATAGCCAGCAACTGGTTATAATAAGGATCGATCGACAGGTTGGCATTCAGATACATCAGCAACCCCAGTTGCATCAGGTAACAGATACCGAACACAACACCGAAACGAACGGCACTGCTCATCCAGCCCGCATCGCTATGGAACGTCCATTGCTTGTTCCAGATAAAACTGTTCAGTACCCCCGCCGCATAACCGACTATATTCGATACAATATCCGAACAACCGAGCAGCTTCATCATTATCCAGATAACGACAGCTGTTATAACGGTGTTCCCCACTCCCACTATACCATACTTAATGGCTTGTTTTACTGTTTCCATTCTTATTTATAATATCAGTGACTTCCTGCTCGGTCAGTTCCTTTACATTTGTTATTGTAAAGATGTCTGAAAGGAAATCGCCGTATTGGTTACATTCATTGATAACCTTGTCAAGGGTTAACTTGATGTCTGCACGTACCGGTATCAAAAACACCAGTTCCACATATTGCTCCCCGATCGTCAGGCGCTCTATCTCGCAGTCGGCCTTCGGCAGGAAATAAGCGAACTCACGTTCTATGACTTTACGCTGATACTCCAGGAAAGGTTTACGATCCCTGGATAACATCAATACGTAAAAGCGCAATTTCTCACCTTTGCCTCCCAGCCCTGTCGAAATATATATTTGTTTCTCATCCGACAACTCCGACTCCAAAGAGATGCGACTTTCCATCAAAGCCATATAAGCCCAGTTGCTCACATCTTCGTCCGGGTGCTGCACATAATCTTCCAGCATCCGGTAGGCTTTCACCTCGCGGGAAGTTGCCAGCATGGATAAAATATATTTCTTATAATCGGTTGTCGACTCCGGATTAGACAGACTTTCGCGGAAGGCTGTATAATCCATATCGTTTAAATCCGGTTTTGCCCTTTCTTTACGAACCTGTTCGGAATACTTGAAATATTCCATCTGAAGTTCAACCGGAACACGCTGTTCTAATATATGGAAATGTCCGTCCATCTTGCTAAAAGAGTCACGGAACTTCTTGAATACATCACCTTCTTCTTTCATAGACCTGTTTTTTTAGTTATATACTATACCCAATAAACAAGAAACTAAGACAAAAGTAAGGCTTTTTCCCGATATTTTTGGCATTAGAGCATAAAAACGGGGATAAATGGCATTTTTATTTACCTTTTATCCCCCAGATCAGTTCAAATTATGCGAATCAAACGCCTGCATAGATCAGGAAACCCAAACCGACAACAAAAAACAGGAACATTCCCAAATTCAGATAACCGGAAGATCTGGGCGCTCCTTTAAATTCATGCCAGATCAGGATTCCCCACAGGGCCGAAACCAATGTTGCACCTTGCCCCAGGCCGTAAGAAATGGCGGCTCCGGCTTTTTCAGAAGCAATCATACTGAATGACTGCCCTATACACCAGATCACTCCGCCTAATATCCCGACAAAATGGGTACGGATATTCCCTTTAAAATAACCGGCAATAGAGACAGGGGCGCCTTCTACCGGTTTTTTCATTGCAATCGTGTTAAAGAGAAAATTGCTGGCAAATACGCCGAGGGCAAAAATGAAAACAGCCGTATAGGGCGTCAACTTGCCTGCTGCGGGAGAGGCAAAGTTTTCCAGATCCATGGAAGCAGCAACAAAACGGTAAAAGAAAGCCATGATCACGCCGGCTGCAACAGAAATAAATATTCCTTTTCCGGAAACTTTTTTTGAGCCGACCAATGCTTTTTTATAAGCCAGCCCGTTCAGAAGGATCGCAACAGCAATCAATGCCACACCGACAAAAATAAACAATGGCTCTCCTTTAGCGGCACCAAAATAATTGATCAGGACGCCCAAAACCAAAGCCAAACCAACTCCTACCGGAAAAGCGACGGACATACCGCATATGGCTATTGCTGCCGAAAGCAATATGTTCGAGGCATTAAAAATGATTCCTCCCAAAAACGCACTGCCGATGCTGACCGGTTCGGCCTGCATCAGATCGGGAATAAAACTGCGGCCTTCGGAACCGATACTGCCCAAGGTAAAAGCAGAGATAACGGAGAACAAAAGAACTCCGATCACATAATCCCAATAAAAGAACTCATACCTCCATGTCCTGGAGGCCAGTTTCTGTGTATTTCCCCATGAGCCCCAACACAACATGGTCACAACACAAAAAACAATTGCCAATGTATAACTTTGTACAATAAACATATCTTTACTATTTAGAACCAGGTTGATGCATCATATAATTTTCCAGCAAGGCAGCCATCTGACCGGCCGGCATCTTTTCTATCAGACGAAGGTCCTTTCCGTTCTCATCCGGGATCCAGGTGTTAGTACCTTCCTCATCGATCATTTTGAATATTCCACGTTCCACATTATAATAAGGGTCATATCCTTTAATGGCGACCCAGACAGCCGTAAGATCCCAACTCATCCGTCCGTCCGGATCTCCTTCCGCAAAGCACAAGGCATAAGCATCCTTTACGGGACTATCCGTTATATCGGAAGCGACCAGCTTCTTGCCTGTCAAAACGACATTTCCGATCTCAAAACCACTAAAGACAATTTCAGTAGGCCATTGTTCTGCCACAGTCTTCGAAGCCGGCGTGTCACAAAAGACATTGAACTCCCGTCCTTTTGGGAAAAAGCCAGCCATAGCGACAACCTGTTTCACCTTTTTAGCGACCAGTTCTTTTCCTGACAAAGGGCTATATTCGTCACCTTCTGAATGCAACAGGTCTTTCAGATTGGTAAAAAAGCCGATTGTACAGATCACCACACTTTTATCCGGCTGCGCACTCAGCACTTTGCGATATACCTGAACGGCATCAGGAGCATCCGACGTCTTCTTTGTTTTATGAGGATATTTATCAGGCAAAGCCTCCGTCCATTTGATCTTATGACCGGAAGTCATCGTTACACCGCCTTTGCTTTTGGGCGCCCCGACAGGAATGGAAGGGCGATTAAAATAGGTATTCAATACTTCGATACAAGGGACGACTGATTCATCATGGTTGGATGACAAAGTTGCAAGAATATCGACATATCCGCTATCAGCCAGGGCATGCATGACAGCCATTGCACCAACATCATCATAATCAGGCCCCAAATCAGTATCCAGGATCAGACTGACAGGCTGCATGGCGGTTTCCTGTACGGTTTTCTTCGGTGTACTGTTACAGGAGACCAGCAGGGATAATACACAGATTAACAAAAATAGATGTTTCATGATATGATATTATTGATGGTTTATTTTCAATGGTGCATCCGAATAAACAATCGCTTCACCGAAATTGACTGATGCATCCGGATGGGGATTCAGCCATTTAAAAGTGACGGTGTGCTGTTTTTCAGGCAACTGATATTTCCAGAACAATTCATGGCGGCGGGTAATATATGAAGCGGGTAAATTGGCTGTTTCCACTAATTCCCCATCTATATACATTTCCACACGGGCAACATACTCGTTATCCCTGGCCTGCACATTCCCTTTAAAGACAATGCCTGTCCCTTCAAATGTAACGTCACCCACTTTTGCCACTTGTTTATTAACACCTATACGGTCTACCGGATATAATCCTTCGAAAGCCTTCTCCAATCTTACCGGAACAGGTTGCTGGCAGGAAATAAAGACATTATCTCCTTCTATCTTCCCTCCGTTCCGTTCTACGACCTGCAAAGCCTGGTTAAAACTCATCCGGTAGGTCTTATTCAGAGAGATCGTAGTATAGGCAAAGTCCATATCCTCCACTTCTCTCAGGTTTTTCAACCAATATTCAGGAATCTTGCTGTACCCTAAAACTGTCCCTAAAATTCCAGCGGCCGAAGCCGGATTACAATCGGAATCCTGCCCGCAACGGGTGGCAATATCCATCGTTTTATAAAAATCACCTTCACCATACAACAAACCGATCAGGATATAAGCACTGTTAATTACAGCATCGATATTGAACGGGACAAAAACGCCATCCGGGCAACCGATATCTTCGCTCCATTTCTTTTCGCATTCAAACCAGGTACGTTTCCAATCATCCGGAAACTCTTTATGCCAGCGGATCACATCGTTCATACATTGATAATAACGGCTTTCTTCCGGAATCGTTTTAAGGGCTTCGGAAACTATAAACGCTATATCATCCGAAACAAATGCGAGTGAATACATGGCTCCCACATAAACGCCACCATACCAACCGTCGCCATAATTCATGATATGCCCGATCTTATCCGAGATCTCCGAAGCTGTATTCGGCATCCCCGGCGACATCAAACCGACATAATCGGCTTCGATCTGATAATCCAGGTCATCCGCATGCGGATTGTTCAGCCAATGGCCGGAAGCGGGAGGCATGATACCTTGCAGGATATTATAGCGTGCAGCCTGATTGGCATGCCATAGCGTATATCCGGCATTCGCAAATGCCATCGCAAAAGAATCGACAGGTGCATCCAAGCCCAGACGGTCGAAGACATCAACAAAAGTAAGGTCCATATAAACATCGTCATATAATCCCGGAACATTCTCATACCACCATTTTATATACCCGTCCGGCCAGACAATAGGAACATAATCCTGAATCATCGTCCCGTTATAGCGAAACTCCGTCGGCCCTCCGTATGTACAACCAATCGTTTGTCCGGCCCAGCCTCCTTTGATCTTATCCATCAGTTTGTCTTTGCTGATCGATATTTCCGATGGTAAAACAACTTGTTTTCCTGTTGTCGACGCTCGTTCGGAACAAGCCGTAGAAGCCAACAGGAGAAAACAACCTGATAAAACAGGAATAATTAGATTTTTCATAATATACAGATTATAGTTGTTATTCAAATATATCGACTTCACTCCTGTAAGGGACGGACGATTGTGCCCCGACCCGTGTGACGGAAATAGCGGAAGCTTTACAGGCAAACCGGACAGCCTCGATCTGGTTCCGCCCTTCCGATAAAGCAACAGCCAAGGCGCCATTAAAGACATCACCTGCTGCCGTCGTATCCACAGCCTCTACTTTGAAAGCAGGGATAAACTCCACTCCTTCGTCGCAATAGACCAGCGCCCCTTTTGAACCCAGCGTAATGATGACATTCTGCACGCCCATTTCAGAAAGAACACGTGCTGCCTTAACCGCCGACTCCTGCCCGGTTATTTTAACTCCGGAAATCATTTCCGCTTCTGTTTCGTTAGGCGTAATCATATAAAGATGTTTTAATAACGACGGAGATAACGGTTGTGCCGGAGCCGGATTCAATATCACCTTTTTATTCTTATAATATGCGATCTCTGCAACATATTCTACAGTCTCCATCGGTATCTCTAACTGCATCAAAACAATATCTGCCAGATCGACAGCCTCTTCCGCTTTTGCCAGATCCGAAGGTAATAAATTGGCATTTGCACCGGAAGCCACCACTATACAATTTTCGGCCTGCTCATCTACTGTTATCAGAGCTACGCCGGAAGGATACTCCGAGTCTGAAAAGATATAGGAAGTATTAATCCCCTCCCCTTCGAAAAGTTGCTGAGACTGATGTCCGAAAATATCACTGCCTGTCTTACATATAAAAGTTACAGATGCTCCCAAACGGGCAATAGCGACCGCCTGATTTGCACCTTTTCCTCCGGGATTCATAAAGAAAGTTCCTCCCAGAATGGTTTCCCCCGGACGGGGAAGATGTCCGGCCTTGATTACCATGTCGGTGTTGCTACTGCCCACCACCAGGATATTATGCCGCCTTAATTGTTCTGTATCCATATCTATACGAATTTAAAGTCTGCAATGAAGCGATACAAATATAGCTCTATATTCTCTACTATTCCATAAATAATTTATCCATACAGATAATCCCAAATAAAAAAAAATTCTAAATTCGTGCACTGATGTTACCTCAAAAACACTTTATAAATAAATCCGTTACTGACATGAAATACACGAATCCTGATCATCTCATACAGCTTATACAGTCTCTGACAAAGGCAGAAAAAAGATACTTCCGTTTATATGCCAATTTGCAAAGTGGTGAAAAGAACTATCTTTTCCTGTTCGACCTGATCAATAAAGGGATTCCTTCCGACGAAGTTTACAGGCTCTATTGCCAGGAGGAAAACAAGAACAATTTCGATATGGCAGCCAAGCATCTTTACCGGGTGATTATGGATTGCCTGGTACATTTACGGAAGAAAGAAGATGTACAGGCAACTATTTTCAACTATATAACAAAAGCAGACATTCTGTTCGAAAGAGAACTGTTTGAAGAAGCCTTCAATCAACTGAATAAAGCCCAAAAACTTGCAGCGACCTATGAAAACGATCCGCTCCTCCTTCTGATACGCCGGACTGAACTTAAATATCTCAGTTCACTCGGTTTCAATGAAATATCTGAACGGGAACTGGTCAATAAACAGATGAAGATCAATGACATCATGAAATATTCAAGAAATATCAATCTTCACCTGCAACTATATGATATTTTAAAACATCGGATTGCCAATAAAGGATATATACGCTCCGAGAAACAAAAAGACAACCTGAATGACCTGGTTTTAAGCGAACTGAATCTAATAGCCAATAATTCCTACAAAGGATTTGAAGCCAGAAAACTACATCTCCTGTTTCAGGCCACTTATTATCTGAATACAGGTAACTATAAATCAGCCATCCGTTTTTATCAGGAACTTATTACTCTTTTCGAATCGAATCAGCACCTGATCCTGAATCCTCCGATTTACTATTTGAGTGCCCTAAAAGGCATTCTCGACAGTCTTCATCTGGCAGGATTGTACCAGGAAATGCCTTTTTTCATAGACCGCCTGAGAAAAATGCAGCAGGGCGACTACGCAACAGAATTTCTTTTGGAAATAAATGCTTCCATCTATCAATATGAGCAAGTTAGTTATATAAATACAGGCAAGTTCGAAATTGCCTTGGAACTATCCGGCAACTATGAAGATCATTTGTTTAAAAAGATCGGCCTGCTCAGGTTGGAAACACAACTAAAACTGTATTTGAATACTGCCATTCTTTATCTGTGCCTGGAAGAACCGGAGAGAGCACGCAAAAGCATGAAGAAAATATTCAGCTCCGGCAAACTATTTCATACATTGCCTTCGTATAAAACGGCCCGGTTGATAAATCTGCTGATACTGGCTGAACTGGGGGATTACAGCTTTTTCGAAAATGAAATCAACTCCATCAAGCGTAATATTCATTATGAAAAACATATATACCGTACAGAAAAGCTACTGTTCCGTTTTGTCATGTCCTATCCATTGCCGTCTTATCAGAAAGCGCAAAACAAACTGTGGATGCAATTTCAAAAGGAAATAGTAAAAATCAGGGAAGACAAATATGAAAAGCAACTGCTTAAAACATTCGATATACTTTCATGGATAGAAAGTAAACTGACAAACAGACCTTTCGCCGAAATATTAAAAGAAAACTATATCGGATAACCCAAAAGCCTCACCGGGTAAGCAGAAGTGTATTTAACACATCGAACAACTCTTTTCCCAATTATGTTCTATCTTTGCAGAACGACATGGAGAAATATTGGCAAATACTCAAACAATATAAAGGAGGACTGGCAGTCAGTCCGCTGCTTGTACTGATAACTGTACTGTGTGAAACTGTTCAGCCGATGTTTATGGCTGAGATTATCGACAACGGGGTTATGCCTCGTGACCTTTCGGTTATTACACGGGTCGGCACCTTTATGATTTTGATTTCGTTGGCGGGATTATTCGTTAATATCATTAATGTGTATGTGTCTTCCCGCATCGGTATCGGCTTCGGAACCGACTTGCGGACCAGGCTTTTCGACAAGATACAACAACTGTCCTTTTTCGATATAGATAAATTCAGTTCGGCTTCGCTGGTGACACGGTTGACAAGCGATATTTCCCGTATACAGCAAATTGTGCTGATGTCTATGCGGCTTCTGCTCCGTTCTCCCCTTATGTTGGCGATGGCTGTCTTTTTCGTTGTCAGGATTAACCGGGAGCTGGCTGTTGTACTGATAGCCGCCATCCCCATTCTGGGCGGAAGCGTTTACCTGATACTTAGCAAAGGGTTTCCTTATTTCCTGAAAGTACAGCAGAAAGTGGACCAACTGAACGGAGTGGTCAGGGAGAATCTCATTAATATCCGTGTAGTCAAATCGTTCGTCCGGGAAGATTTCGAGACAAAGAAATTTACCAGGAGCAGCGAAGAGTTACGCGATATGGTTATCCGGGCATCCAATATTGTCGTTTCCATATTTCCGGTCATGCAGCTGGTTATGAACTTATCCATCCTGGCTATCCTGTGGCTGGGCGGACAAAAAGTGATGTACGGCGAGTTGAAGGTCGGCGAACTGATTTCGTTCGTCAATTATCTGGCGCAGGTTTTGATGTCACTGATGATGCTTTCCATGATTATTATGTCGTATGCCCGGGCCTCCGCCTCTTCCAAACGTATCCTGGAAGTACTGGATACGAAACCTTCTTTGACCAACACACAAGAAGGTTTACGGGATAAATACCGGATAGAGAAAGGAGAAGTGACTTTCGACAATGTCGGTTTCCGCTATACCGGCGGGGAAAACGATGTCTTGCAACATATCAGTTTCCGGGCCAACCCGGGCGAAACAATTGCGCTGGTCGGTGCCACCGGTTCTGCCAAAAGCTCCCTGGTGCAACTGATACCGCGTTTATACGACGCCACTTCGGGAGAAATACGGATCGACGGCATCCCGGTAAAAAACTATAACCTGGATGAACTGCATGCCCGCATCGGCATGGTTCTGCAAAAGAACGAACTGTTTACCGGTACCATTATCGACAACCTGAGATGGGGAAAGCCGGACGCTTCGATGGAGGAAATCGAAGAAGCCGCCCGTGCCGCCGAAGCACACGATTTCATCTGCTCCTTCACCGAGGGTTACAATACGTTGCTGGGACGCGGAGGTATCAATGTCTCCGGCGGCCAGAAACAACGTATCTGCATTGCCCGTGCCTTGCTCCGTAAACCTAAAATCCTTATCCTGGACGATAGCACCAGTGCCGTCGATACCGAAACGGAACTGAAAATACGGAACAACCTGAATGCCATGCTGCACGATACAACCGTATTCATCATCACCCAGCGAATCAACACCATGCAGTCTGCCGACCGTGTCATCGTGTTGGAAGACGGCGAGATCAACGCTATCGGAACACCGGACGAACTAATCAAGCGTTCGACCGTCTATCAGGAAATCTATCATTCACAACAAGTATTATTTTAAGTTATGGCACACGGAGATCACTTGAAAGATAATGCAAAACCCAAAGAAGGACGAAAAACCTTCTGTCGGCTGATATCGTACCTGTCATGCGACCGGCGCTTGTTGTTCGTGATTGGCTTCCTGATTATTGTCAGCATCATAGCCAACCTGCTGGGCTCTTATATGTTGCGTCCTATCATCAACGACTATATCATTCCGGGAGATTTCCACGGATTGATACGGACACTGATTATTCTGGCCGTCGTGTATCTGACAGGGGTCGCAGCCGTGTATATCCAATATATATTATTGAACAAGATCGGCCAGCGAACAGTCACCCGGATGCGTTCCGACCTTTTTGAGAAGATGGAACACCTGCCGGTCAAGTATTTCGATACCCATCAGCATGGCGACCTGATGAGCCGTTATACGAATGATATCGACAAGATCAGCGACGCCTTGACCGACAGCCTCTCCGATATGCTCTCCAGCGCTCTGACGCTGATTGGTATCTTCTGCCTGATGCTTTATATCAGTCCGGTCCTGACGCTTGTAACCCTGATTACTGTCCCGCTGATGTTCCTCAGCGCAAAAGAAATTGTAAAGCGAAGCCGCAAATATTTCAAAGCACAGCAGGAATCTATCGGTACACTGAACGGTTATATCGAAGAAATGATAAGCGGACAAAAGGTCGTCAAAGTATTCGGCCATGAAAAGAAAGTAAATGCCGACTTTGAAGTGCAGAACAGCGATCTGAAAGAGAAGTCGCAAAAGGCCCAGTTCTACTCCGGACTGATGATGCCCGTCATGCAGAACCTGAATACGCTGAATTATGTATTTATCACCATCGTCGGCGCCCTGCTCGCCATCTTCCGCGGATTCGATGTCGGCGGACTGGCCGCCTTCCTGCAATACTCCCGCCAGTTCGGGCGCCCGATCAACGAACTCGCCAGCCTCTACAACAGTATCCAGGCTGCTATAGCCGGTGCCGAACGTATCTTTGAAGTCATAGACGAAACACCCGAAGCGCCGGATACTTCCGACGCAATCGCATTACAGCATGTACAAGGCGACGTAGCCATGAAAGACGTTTATTTCGGATACAAACCGGAGAAAACGATTCTGAAAGGAATCTCCCTGCATGCAAGGGCCGGCTGCAAAATAGCCCTGGTCGGTGTCACCGGAGCCGGAAAAACAACTATCCTGAACATGTTCCCCCGCTTCTTCGATATCCAGTCGGGAGAAATCACGATAGACGGTCATCCCATCCGCCGGATCAAACGAAACAACCTGCGTCAATCCATGGCAATCGTCCTCCAGGATACGCATCTCTTCACCGGAACCGTACGCGAAAATATCCGTTTCGGCCGTCTCGATGCGACCGACGAGGAAGTCATTGCCGCCGCCAAACTAACGGCTGCCCATTCCTTTATCAAGCGCCTCCCCCAAGGCTATGACACGCTCCTTGAAAACGACGGTGCCAACCTGAGCCAGGGACAGCGCCAGTTACTCAACATCGCCCGTGCCGCCATTGCCGACCCTCCCATCCTGCTACTAGATGAAGCGACCAGCAATATCGACACCCGCAGCGAAATCCTTATCCAGAAAGGTCTCGACCAACTGATGCAAGGACGTACAAGCCTCATCATCGCCCACCGTCTCTCGACAGTGAGAAACGCCGACCTTATCCTCGTCCTCGAACATGGAAAGATTATCGAACAAGGCAGCCATCAGGAATTACTGGCACTGAAAGGGAAATATTACTCCCTCAACCAGGAGCAGTTCGAATGAGTAAGGACCTCTCAGCAGGAAATGATACAACAAGGACAACCTGACTGGGATTGCAAAACGTATTCTTCGCTTCCAGAAAGGTGGATAATACACTCTTTTGACAGACAAAAAGCCGCTTTATGCTTTATAACATCTTTTCGCGCATCCTACTTACAAAGAAGTAGGCTAATTTTACACGCAATTTTGATAACATTACATACATGAAGAACAAGAATACACTGTCTGGCTTGGCTGTTGCAAATTTCAGCAAGCAAATAGACGGGAAGGAGACGATGCTATGTATCCTGACCAATAAAAAAGGTGCAGAACTTACCATTACCAACTACGGTGCAAAAATTGTATCGCTTATGGTACCGGATCGGTCCGGCAAGTTAACCGATGTAGTTACCGGACATAATTCCCTCGATGATTATCTGGTCTCTGAAGAACCTTACTTCGGAGCAATCTGCGGCCGCTACGGTAACCGCATTGCCAAAGGAACATTTACACTGGATGGTATTGTATACGATAAGTTGGCTATCAACAACGGCCCCAACAGCCTCCACGGAGGACTAAAAGGTTTCAATTCCGTTGTGTGGGACGCTAATCAAACCGACGACCAGACCGTAGAACTGAAATATACTTCAGCCGATGGTGAAGAAGGTTTCCCCGGCACATTACAAACAACCGTTACATATCATCTGACTGACGACAACGAAGTCGTGATCATGTATCATGCCGTAACAGATAAACCTACCGTATTAAATCTGACCAACCACTCCTACTTCAACCTGTCGGGAGCCGGTGATCCGTCAGTTGCAGATCATACATTGACAATCAATGCCGATCAATATCTTCCTACGGACGAGACGGCTATTCCTTACGGTGCCCCTGAAAAAGTGGAAGGTACGCCGATGGATTTCCGCACTCCTTATCTGGTAGGTGCCCGTATCGACGAACCGACTGACCAGTTAACCTGGGCAAGAGGTTACGACCATACCTATATATTAAATAAGAAAGAAGGCGAACTGGGTTTCTGTGCCCGCCTGCAATCCCCCAAGACCGGTATTATCATGGAAACATATACTACGGAACCGGGTGTACAATTATATACAGGTAACTGGATGACCGGTAATTTCGAAGGAAAGAACGGCCAACGCTATCCGGCAAGAGCAGCCTTATGCCTGGAAACACAACATTTCCCCGATAGTCCGAACAAACCGGAATATCCGTCGACCGTACTTCGTCCGGGAGAAGTTTTCGAAAGCAAGACTATCTATAAATTCTCAGCCGAATAACAAATAACAAAATTAATATATCAATAACAATAAAAAAGATCAATCAATGACTCAAGAAAAAAAACAATGGGGTGCCATCATCATTATGATTGCACTTTTTGCAATGATTGCATTCGTGACTAACCTTTGTTCACCAATGGCTATTATCGTAAAGAACGACTTTGGAGCAAGTAATGTTCTTGCTCAAATTGGAAACTATGGTAACTTCATTGCCTATCTGGTAATGGGTATCCCTGCCGGTATGCTTATCGCCAAATACGGCTACAAGAAAACAGCTCTTATCGGTCTTGCCGTAGGTGTCATAGGTATTTTAGTTCAATGGTTGAGTGGCCATGTGGGCAAAGATAGCGCTTTCCTGGTTTACCTGATCGGAGCATTTATCAGCGGTTTCACAATGTGTATTCTTAACTGTGTGGTTAATCCGATGCTTAACCTGCTCGGTGGCGGTGGTAACAAGGGTAACCAGCTTATCCAGCTCGGAGGCGTGTTCAATAGTACGGCGGCCGTTGCCTGCTACATCCTGATGGGAGCTCTTATCGGTGATGCAGCCAAAGCACATATTGCCGACGCAACACCGGCATTAATGATCGCCCTTGCTATTTTCGTTATCGCATTCGTAGTTATCATGTTTACTAAAATCGAAGAACCGGAACAGGCTCCTGTCGACACAAGCTTGATCAAAGGCGCTTTAAGCCATCGCCATTTTGCATTGGGAGCACTCGCTATCTTCCTTTACATGAGCGTTGAAGTCGGAACTCCGACCTATATTCTTCAATACCTTACAGCGAAAGGCATACCTGCCAGCACCGTTGGTCTTATTGTAGCTGTTTACTGGTTGATGATGCTTATCGGACGCTTCGTGGGAGCAAGTATCGGTGGTAAGGTTTCCAGCCGCACAATGATCACTATCGTATCGATCGCAACTCTTCTATTGGTTAGCTTCGGTATGTTCTCACCCGAAACAAATACAGTTGAAGTTCCTGGTGTAGACTGGGCTTCATTAAGTGTGATCTGGCAGGAAGTTCCCGTTGGTATTCTGGCATTCCTTCTCGTAGGTCTCTGCACCAGCGTAATGTGGGGCGGTATATTCAACATGGCTGTCGAAGGATTAGGAAAATATACAGCTATTGCCAGCGGTATCTTTATGACGATGGTATTCGGTTGCGCTGTAATGGTTGCCATCCAGGGTTGGGTTGCCGATATGACTGATTATATGACCAGCTACTGGGTTGTACTCTTTAGTGCTGCTTACATTTTATTCTATGCTGCTATCGGTTCTAAACCATCGAAGAAATCAGAATAAAATAAACAATATGTCTATTCATGAAATTATCCGGTTACGAATAAAACCGGATAATTTCGTTATTTATAACCTTTAAAAGAAATAATATCATGCAGAAAAAAATCAGAGATAAATTTCAAGAGTTATTCAACACTGAAGGTGCTGTATTTGCTTCTCCGGGCCGTATCAACCTGATCGGTGAACACACTGATTACAATGGCGGTTTCGTATTCCCGGGAGCTATCGACAAAGGGATGATCGCAGAGATCAAACCGAACGGAACCGGTAAAGTTCGTGCATTCTCTATCGACCTGAACGATTATGCGGAATTCGGTCTGAACGAAGAAGATGCTCCAAAAGCAAGCTGGGCAAGATACATATTCGGTGTATGCCGTGAGATCATCAAACGTGGCGGCCAGATCCAGGGATTTGATACCGTATTTGCAGGTGATGTTCCTCTGGGTGCCGGTATGTCTTCATCCGCAGCTTTGGAAAGTACCTATGCTTTCGCTTTGAATGAACTCTTCTCTTTGGGTATCGACAAATTCGAATTAGCAAAGATCGGCCAGTCTACCGAACACAACTATTGTGGTGTCAATTGTGGTATCATGGACCAGTTCGCTTCTGTATTCGGTAAAGAAGGAAGCCTGATCCGTTTGGATTGCCGTTCTTTGGAATATAAATACTTCCCGTTCAACCCGGTTGGCTATAAACTGGTATTGCTGGACTCTGTAGTTAAACACGAGCTGGCTTCTTCGGCTTACAACAAACGCCGCCAGTCTTGCGAAAATGCCGCTGCTGCTATCCGCCGCAATCATCCGGAAGTAGAATTCCTGCGTGACGCAACAATGGGCATGTTGAACGAAGTAAAAGGTGACATCAGTGCAGAAGACTATATGCGTGCCGAATATGTGATCGAAGAAGTACAACGCGTACTCGACGTTTGCGAAGCCCTGGAAAAAGGCGATTACGAAACCGTAGGACAGAAAATGTACGAAACGCATCACGGCATGAGCAAATTGTATGAAGTAAGTTGCGAAGAACTGGACTTCCTGAACGATGTAGCCAAGAAATGTGGCGTAACCGGTTCACGTGTCATGGGTGGCGGTTTCGGTGGTTGCACGATCAACCTCGTAAAAGACGAATTGCACGATGCCTTCATTAAGGAAGCATTCGAATCTTATACAAAGAAATTCGGACACGAACCAAAAGTATATGAAGTAGTAATCAGCGACGGCGCACGCAAACTCGCTTAATAAATTAATTCAATATCCATAAAATCATGACAGCCGCATTTTATCAGAACGAAGTCAAATTTTTCGTTGCAGTAGATTGTATCATCCTCGGGTTCAACAGTGGTGAACTCAATGTTTTACTTTACAAGCGGAATTTTGAACCTCTGAAAGGACAATGGTCTCTGATGGGCGGCTTTATCAAATCCGGCGAAAGCGTAAACGAAGCGGCATCCCGCGTGCTTACCGAATGCTCCGGTATCGATAATCTTTTTATGGAACAGGTAGGTGCCTACGGAGATGTTACCCGTGACCTCGGGGAACGGGTTATCTCCGTAGCATACTATTCCTTAGTTAACATGAATGACTTCAATCGGGAACTGCTGAAAGAACATAATGCCGAATGGGTAAAAATCAGTGAAATACCCGAATTGATCTTCGACCATAACCAAATGGTTGCCGACACATTGGCGCGTCTGAAAAGAAAAGCAGCCACCTGTCCTATCGGTTTCAACCTTCTTCCGGAGAAATTCACTCTCCCCCAGCTTCAAAGTCTATATGAAGCAATCTATCAAACTCCATTGGATAAACGTAATTTTCGCAAGAAGCTAAACTCCATGGATATCCTGGAAAAACTGGACGAGAAAGATAAAAAGGGCTCTAAAAGAGGCGCTTTCTATTATATGTTCAATAAAGAGAAATATGACCGTCTGCTGAATCAGGGATTCTATTTCTCCTTGTAACTTCCTTGCATATCCGGCTCTCTGCGAGAAATATCGCACGTTAGGAAACTTTACAGAAAATGAATTGTTTGTATGATATGGCGGTCTATAAGAAGAGATTCCCTATCTTTGTGCAAAAATTAAACTAATTCATCAAAATGAACGATATTAAAGTAATGAACAGAGCAGCGGACAATATCCGCGTCCTGGCTGCCTCAATGGTAGAAAAGGCTAAGTCCGGTCATCCGGGTGGTGCAATGGGTGGTGCAGATTTTATCAATGTACTATTCTCAGAGTATTTGGTCTATGATCCTAAGAACCCGGAATGGGAAGGCAGGGATCGCTACTTCCAGGACCCGGGACATATGTCGCCGATGCTTTATTCAGCCCTCGCCCTGACAGGCAAATTCACCATGGAAGAACTGTCTATGTTCCGCCAGTGGGGAAGCCCGACTCCCGGCCATCCGGAAGTTGACATCAAGCGAGGAATCGAAAATACCTCAGGTCCGCTGGGACAAGGCCATACCTACGCCGTAGGTGCTGCTATCGCCGCCAAGTTCCTGAAAGCCCGCCTGGGTGATGTAATGAACCAGACTATTTACGCATATATTTCCGATGGCGGTATCCAGGAAGAAATCTCACAAGGCGCCGGCCGTGTTGCCGGAACACTGGGACTGGATAACCTGATCATGTTCTACGACTCCAACAACATCCAGCTTTCTACAACCGTAGAAGAAGTAACGGCTGAAAATGTCGCTATGAAATATGAAGCATGGGGTTGGAAAGTGATCAGCATCAACGGAAACGATGTAAATGAAATACGCAAGGCTCTGGACGAAGCGAAAGCCGAAACCCAGCGTCCTACCTTGATCATCGGTAATACCATCATGGGTAAAGGTGCAATGGGTGCCGACAAGAGTAACTACGAAAACAAAGTATCTACTCACGGCCAACCCCTGTCTGCCGCCGGTGCATCCATCGAAGAAACAATCAAGAACCTGGGAGGTGATCCTCAGAACCCCTTCTCCGTATTCCCGGAAGTTGCCGAACTCTATGCAAAGCGTGCCAAAGAACTGGAAGCTATCGTAGCCGAACGTTATGCAGCTAAAGAAGCATGGGCGAAAGCCAATCCGGAACTGGCAGAAAAGATGAAATTCTGGTTCTCAGGCAAAGCCCCGAAACTGGATTGGGAAGCTATCGAACAGAAAGCAAACCAGGCAACCCGTGCCGCATCCGCTACCGTATTAGGCGTACTGGCTACAAAGGTTGAAAATATGATCTGCTCATCCGCCGACCTGTCCAACTCGGACAAGACAGACGGTTTCCTGAAGAAAACGCATTCATTCGTGAAAGGCGACTTCAGCGGTGCCTTCTTCCAGGCCGGTGTTTCCGAACTGACAATGGCCTGTGTATGTATCGGTATGTCACTGCACGGCGGCGTGATCGTGGCTTGCGGTACCTTCTTCGTATTCTCCGATTATATGAAGCCTGCAATACGTATGGCTGCATTGATGGAACAACCGGTGAAGTTCATCTGGTCGCACGATGCCTTCCGTGTTGGTGAAGACGGACCGACTCACGAACCGGTTGAACAGGAAGCACAAATCCGCCTGATGGAAAAACTGAAGAACCATAAGGGCCACAACTCTATGCTGGTTCTCCGTCCGGCCGATGTCATTGAAACAACCGTTGCATGGAAGATGGCAATGGAAAATACAGCCACTCCTACCGCTTTGATCCTTTCCCGTCAGAACATCACTGACCTGCCCTCCAAAGGTAATCGTTACAACGAAGCCTTGCAGGCCGAAAAGGGTGCCTATATTGTAGAAAGCGACGAAAACCCGGACGTTATCATGGTCGCTTCCGGCTCGGAAGTTGCTACATTGGAAGAAGGAGCAGCCTTGCTTCGTGCCGACGGTGTAAAGGTTCGTGTCGTATCTGTTCCTTCCGAAGGGTTATTCCGTAGCCAGAGCAAAGAATACCAGGAATCTGTTATTCCGGCAGGAAGTAAGATATTCGGCCTGACTGCCGGTCTGCCCGTCAACCTGGAAGGTCTAGTCGGAGCAAATGGCAAGGTTTGGGGTCTGGAATCGTTCGGATTCTCCGCTCCTTACAAGGTGCTCGACGAAAAGCTGGGCTTCACAGGACAGAATGTATACAATCAAGTTAAAGAATTATTAGCATAAGAAACTACTGGTAAAAGAGGGCTGTTTGTTCCTATTATTTTCAAGGGTCTGTTGAAGGAGGTTTCAAGCGGTCCTTGAAAGGAGCTTCAAGCATGCCTTGAAAACACTCTTTTTTACTACCTCTAACAGATAAAGATGAAAACACTAGGTTTATGTTGTGACCACGCAGGTTACGAACTAAAAGAGTATGTGAAACAAATACTGGACTCCAAAGGATTATCCTATAAGGATTTCGGAACCTGTTCAACAGAAAGTTGCGATTATCCCGATTTCGCTCATCCGTTGGCTTACGCAGTAGAAGCCGGGGAAGTATATCCCGGAATAGCGATCTGCGGCTCAGGAAATGGTATCGCAATGACTTTAAACAAACACCAGGGAATACGGGCCGCTTTATGCTGGCAGGAAGAAATTGCACGACTGGCTCGTGAACACAATGATGCCAACATACTTGTCATGCCCGGTCGGTTTATCAGTCAGGAGGAAGCTACTCGCACCGTCGAAGCCTTTTTAAACACTCCGTTCGAAGGCGGTCGACATATACGAAGAATAAACAAAATCCCGTTGTAAAAACAACGGGATTTTTTATTTAAAACAGTCTTATAAATATAAGAGGGTAAACATCAAACCATCAGATCGTTTCTGAACTTATCCTTCTTCTGTTTTGTCAGGAAGTGGCGGGCAGACATGGGGAAGAGTTCGAGAAGAAGCATCTCCTTTTCATTTTCGGCTACCAGGATACCGACTTCATCGATGACAGGGTTCTCCTGCATCTCATAATCTGAGGCATCATAAAGTTGCTCTTCCCGCTTGCCGGTTATTTGCTGGCGGAAGTCAGGGTCGACAGACAACGGGGTTTTCCCATAATCTCCGCGGATCAGGGAGATAAAGGGGTAAACGGGTTTGCTATATAACGGGCGACCGTTCAGTTCGTCGAGGGCACAGGAAACTGCCTGCGAGGCTATCACCTGGCTGACCGGCGTCACCAAGGGGGGCAGGCCGGCATCCATCCGTACCCGGGGAATTAATGACATCGCTTTCTCCAATAGCTCGGGATGGTCCTGCTGCTTCAGTAAGGCGACTATCTGATTGTACATGTTAGCCGGAATCTGCGATTTCTGGACCATTTCGTTGGGTTCGGGGAAGTTGAAGTATTCTTCGATGGCACGGCAGAAGATGATCAGGTCGTCTTCCTTGTCTTTGCGGGCGGCTTCGATGGCATCGTTGAAGAAGCGGTCGATCTCGGTAGGTAACTTATCGGTCAGGGGATTGAAAGGATTGGGCAACTCGCGGGAGGTATCGTAGGCTTTCAGTTCTTTTCGTATTTTCAGGAGTTCGGCGTTGATGCGGGCGACGGCTTCCATATCGATTTCCAGTTCGATACCCATCTTTTTGCAGAAGACGTAGACCAGCTCGATGGCGGGAGCACAACAGCCTCCGGCAAAATACCAGATATTCGTATCGACAATGTCGACACCGTTGACAATGGCGGCAAGCATAGAAGCCAGACCGTATCCGGCAGTACAGCGGGTGTGGAAGTCAACGGGAGATTTCAGGTTCTTCTTGAAAAGGCGTATCAGTTCGGCAGTCCTTGCAGGAGTGATGAGTCCGTTGGCATCTTCGAGGGTGATGATATCGGCCCGGAAGTTCTCCAACTGCTGGGCTTTGTCCAGGAAATAGTCGTTCTTGAAGACCGGCTTATGAAGGGGACGTCCGTGGAAGGCGGCTTCGATCCGTTCGAGGGCAGAATGGTGAGGGTCGATGGCGTAGCAGACGGCACAATCGGCCATTCCACCGTAACGGTCGGTGTACTTGATGGCCGGCTTCATATTGTCTATATCGTTCATGGCATCGAAGATACGCATGATATCAATTCCTGACTCGACGGTGTTGCGGCATACGCCTTTGACAACATTATCCGGGTAAGGATTGTAGCCGAACAGGTCGCGTCCGCGGCATAAGGCTGCCAGTTTGGTGGTTGTACCTACTGCGGCTTTGATCTTTTCCACTCTTTCCCAGGGATCTTCGTTCAGGTAGCGCATAGTGGCATCGGGCACTGCCCCACCCCATACTTCCATCGCATAGAAACCAACTTCTTTATAGAAAGGTAGTACACGGTCGATTTGTTTCTGCGACATGCGCGTTGCACAAGCTGACTGCTGACCGTCACGGAGGGTGAGGTCGCGGATTAATAGTTTACGTACCATAATTGTGTTTTTGTTTAGTTTGTTTTCTTTACTTTTCCCTTGATAGAAAAGTAACAAAAGATCAAAGTAGCGAAATAGATGCAGCCTTGATCTTTTGCCTACTTTTCTATCAAGAGAAATGCAGGTCTCACTTCTGATTCCACCAAAGTGGCGTTGTCACTACGTCGGGGCCGCCCAATAGCTCTAAGGCTTTTTGGTATCCTTCCAGGTTATTGGTCTGGATATTGGCCGGATAACGGTAGCGTTTCGGGTAGAAATCGAGGCGACATTCCTTGGCTGTTGCCATTGTCAGAGGAACCTGGTTCAATGGGTTGTAGTCTTTTTCTACAGCCTGGTTTTCAAAGAACGGGAGACCGAGGCGACGATGATCGCTCCATGCTTCTTCGGGTAACCAGGGTACCTGTGCGATATATTTCTGGGTAAGAATCTTTGTCAATGCGTCGTTGTTGTAAGCACCGCCGCGGTAAATTGAATTCTTCGGGAAGTTATAGGTCATTGTCTTATTTTCCTTTGTATAAGGATCGACATAATTGACGGTATAAGGCTTCGCTTCCGTTGTATGGGTGAAGCTGACGGAGGTACCTACCCGGTTATAATCCGTAGAGGACAGGTATTGAGAAACCTGGCTTTGCAGGCCATGATATTCGAAGCTGGCTGTGATGCCGCTTTCATAATTCGACTGGGCAGTGCCCGGTACCGTCCATCCTTTCAGAGCAGCTTCAGCTATCAGGAAATAGCTTTCCCACGGGCCGAAGAAGACGCGCTTCTGCGTATTCATACGGTATTGTTTTGCCATGGAAGGATAGTTGTAGTTCTTACCGGTTAAGGCACTGACTAAACCGGACAGGTTGTTCCATTCACCGGCTACCCAGGTACCCCAGGTATAACGCGGGTCGATCGTGAGCATCGGTTTGGAGTTATCGTTCGGGTCCATCAATTCAACGGGGTGCACTTCGCTGGCTGCACCGATATAGTCGGAATAAACCACACCGTCGTTCCAGCCTACTACGCTGAATAGTTTCGGTGCGCGGGGATCTACATACTGCGGAATGGCATCAAAGTAGAATCCGGCACACGGATCGTTGGTGTTCAATGGGAAATGCTTGTTCAGATAGAGTCCCATATAGGTGTGGGGATCTTTCAGATGGCTCTTCAGGGAATCTGGAAGAGGAAATTCAATGCCTCCAAGTCCTTCGGCCAGGTTCTTGAAAGTCACAGACATAGGCTGTGCATTCCAGGTACGCGACATGACACCTGTCAGGTCGTTCCAACCATCTTTCTCCTGTACGCCTGCCAGATCATCCAGCGAAGATATAAAGGTTTTGCTTGCCGCATCTTCAAATTCGGTCTTTGCCAGTTCGGGCGATACGGCCGAGATACGCATGGCATAACGCATACGCAGGGAGTTGGCATATTTCTTCCACTCATTGACATTTCCGGCATAGAAGGCATCCTCGCCTGCCATCGGCTCCATATTGATAGAAGGATCGAGAGAGGCTTCAGCTTCTTTCAACTCTTTGAGGATGAAACCATAGATAGCTTCTACACTGTCGTATTCGCCGGGTACGCCGGTGAAAGCCGACAAAGCTGGGATAGGTCCGAAGCCGTCGGATACTTCAGCATTCAGATAAGCACGCCAGATACGGGCCATCTGAACCACATTTTTATAATAAGGATATTGTTCGGCTTCGCCTGCCTCGATCTTCTTTTCTCCCAGTTCGATAGCCTGGGTAGCCTTGTTGAGCCAGCCTACGGCATAGGAGTTGCTGAGGTAGAGGGTGATATAATCGTTATTGTCCGTACCGATCGTGAATCCGCTACCTCGGTTGAAGCGAGCGGCACGATTCCATTCGGCAATGAAGATACGTTCGGCAATCTCGGGATTCATCTGTGCTCCGACAATAGAGGCGTTCAGGAACCATTCAGGCTTCACTTTGTCCTCACCTACCTGGTTAGGATCTTCGTTTATTTCCTGAAAATCATTACAGGAAGAGAACAAAGCGGCTACTGAAAATAGCCCGGCCAGTAATATATTCTTTGTATTCATCTTACTTTATTTCTTTAATGTTCTTTATTCTTTTTAGGAGAAGTTCTTCACAAGCACCTTGTGACGGGCGGCACAACGACCTTGTGCAAATCCCGTCAGAAACCTACCGTTACATTAAACGTAAATGAACGGCTTGTCGGAGCTGCCCCATTCTCGAATCCGGTAGCATTCGTATTGGTTGCTGAAACAGATTCAGGGTCGATGCCCGGCAGGTTATAATGGATCATCCAAACGTTATTGCATGTCGCAGACAAACGCAAGCGCTGGAACGGAGTATTCTTTAGCATCGCTTTATTGAAATCATATCCTAACGTAATATTACGTAAACGGATATTCGTTGCATCATATGTGTACATTTCCGGCAAGCCGTAATTACCGGTCGATCCGATACGTTCCCAATAATTCTGATGGGTGACGGGTACTTTATTTTCCGTATAGCCGTTGGGAGTCTGGACAACCGAATTAGGGACAATGAAGTCCTGTCGTTCGCCGTTTACTACTGTCCCGGCCGCATTACCACGGGTGTACAGGTTGGAAGCGGTTGCCGAATAAAGGTCGCCACCAATACGGAAGTCCACCAGGAAACTCAGGTTGAAGCCTTTGTATGAAAAGCTATTCGTCCATCCCAGCATCCAGTCGGGACTCTGGTTGCCGACTTTCGATTTGCCGGTCGTGATCAATGGAAGTCCGTCTTCACCGACAATGATCTTGCCGTAGTTAGGATCATTCTTGTCTTCCACACGCTGGAAGGTTTGCCCGTAGATATCACCATAATAACTGCCTTGCACGGCTACGATCTGGATGGCATCCAGCGTTTTTATATCATAGAGGGTAACACCCGGATAGAGGTCGATGATCTTGTTTCGGTTCAGGGAGAACTGTGCTGTTGAGTTCCAGCTTAGTCCTTTGGGATTGTCGAGAATTAAGCCGTTCAGAGAGATTTCAACGCCTTCATTCTGAATATTACCGGCATTTACCTTGCGGGAACTATAACCGGAGAAGGGGTCCATCGGCAAGTTTAGCAGCTGGCGGGTGGCGTTTGTTTTATACCAGGCGGCATCCAGTCCGAGGCGGTTGTTGAAAAAGCGGATATCGAAACCGGCTTCCCATGATTTGATCAACTCGCTGCGTACGCTGGAATCGTAAAGTACGTTTCCGGGAGCGGCTGTCGTATTCCCGTTCTCATCCTTACCGACGGTAAAGTTATTGTATAACTGATATGGATCGAGGTCGTTACCGACTTCGGCATAGGAAGCTCTCACCTTGGCAAAGGTAAACCATTCAGGCATCTGTCCGCCCAGTTTAGGCACCATGTCGGAGATCACTCCGGACAGGCTGACCGAAGGATAGAAATAAGAACGGTTGGCTTTCGACATGGTAGACGACCAGTCGTTACGCGCCGTAATATCCAGGAACAGATAGCCGTCCCAGTTCAATTGCAACGATCCGTAAAGCGAATTCATCTTCCGTCGGATCAGTTCAGAGGTTACCGTCGGTTTATTAATACCATTGTTCAGGGAGAAGAGGTTCGGCACGAGCAATTCACCGGCCGAGGCATTCATCTTCGTTCGCCTCTGTATCATCAGGTTACCACCGAAAGTAACGAAACCACCCAGGCGGTCGATCAGGTTATCTTTATTGGCGGTAGCCAGGAAACTGTAGTTGTTTTCGTAAAATGTCTCGGAACCTTCGCTGTATAAACCGCTGGGGGTTGTATTACCTCCGGCATATACTTTTTCGTTCTTAGTCGTTGTATAATAGTCTGTACCGCCTCTCAATTCGACATTGAACCAGTTGGTGGGAGCATATTTCAACGCGATGTTGCCCAGCAAACGGTTACGGGTATCGTTGTTCTGGCGGTATTTCGTCACCCAGTATGGGTTTTCCTGCGGGTTCTTCGAAGCGTCCCACCAGATCATGTTTCCATCTTCGTCCACACTATTCTTAAAGTCAGCCACATTCAGCGAACGGGGCAGGTTGTAGATCGTGTTGAAAGCATTGGAAGGGTTGACACCCTGGATCGGGCGGTTGTGGGCATTCAGATTGATATAGTTCACTTTGGCATCTACCTTCCACTTTTCAGCTTCGTCGAGGAAAGTGGTGGCACGCAAGGTGATATTCGTTTTGTTCAGCTTCGACTCCGGAGTAATACCTGCATCATCCGAACGGTTGATGGAAGAAAAGACCGACGTCCCTTTTATATTCTGCTGGAAGCTGATGCCTTCATTAAAAGAAGTACCGGTGTTGAAGAAAGCATCTATATTATCGTACGTCCTCAAAGGAACCTGGCGTCCCATCCAGTCGGTAACCGTCTGTCCTTCCGCCTTCGGTCCCCAGCTCAATCGTGACTGGTTATCGTAAGCGCCGACCGATCCTTGTCCAAAACTGTTCTGCATATCCGGTTTCAGGAAAATCGACTCGGTTGTGATACCGGCATTGACCGTAATACCCAGCCCTTCATTCTTCTTTCCCGACTTGGTCGTAATAAGTATCACCCCGTTACCGGCCCTTGAACCGTATAAAGCCGCAGCCGAAGCACCTTTCAGCACAGTCATCGACTCGATATCTTCGGGATTGATGTCGGAAAGACCGTTACCCATATCGGCACCGGAGTTACCCCATACATCATCGACCCCGCCTGTGAAGTTATCCATCGGCGTACCGTCGACAACGATCAGCGGCTGGTTACTACCGGTCAGCGAGTTATTACCACGGAGCACAATCTTTGAAGACCCTCCCACCCCATTGCTGGAGCGTACGATCTGTAAGCCGGAGACTTTACCCGACAAAGAGTTGGCCAGGTTAGGTTCGCGTGAAGAAAGCAGTTCGTCACCTTTTAGTTCCTGCATGGCGTAACCCAGTGCTTTCTTGTCACGTTTCATACCTAAGGCAGTAACAACGACTTCGTCCAGTTTCTGAGCATCTTCTTCGAGTTTAACATTGAGAGCGGTTTGTCCGGTGTAAGGAATATCTTGTGTGGCAAAGCCAATGAAGGATATTTGGATAATGTCTCCCTTCTTTACACCTTCCAGCGTGAAATGGCCGTCCATATCGGTCATCGTCCCGTTTGTGGTACCTTTAATTACAACAGAAGCCCCTGCGACGGGTCCGAACTCGTCTTCCACTGTTCCCGTAATCTTCGTATCCTGTTGGGAAATGTCAATAGCAGGATTCCCGGTATTCGGATTGGCAACGGCGTTTCCGGTAAAGCCCAACGCGCCCGCCAGGAGAATCATGCTGACAGATTTGAATCTTTTCAACATACTGATGTTTTTTGTTTAATTTATTAGATCTATGCATTTGGCGTCAACCAATGTCATTTGGTAATATAAACAGAAAGAAACAAGAGTTGTTGCAAGATTAACATTGGGGAACAACGGGATTTGTTCCCTCTAAAAGCCTTCCCGACGAAAGGCATAAGCTATAAATCAAATGGAGGACAAAAACTCTTTTTTATTTGTTTTTAAATCAGAACATAACTTTTTTTTATTTTTAATCACAAATACTTGTAATGGATTTGTGATTAAAAATAAAGAAGAAAAAACTTTTACCTAAATAGTCTGGCAAAGAACTATCAATTTAGCTACTTGCCATGGATCATCAAAACTAATGGATTGCTCTTTTACCAGTTGACGGATGGCTTTCCGATGAGTGTCGGGATAGAGCTTCAAGAATGATTTAAGGTTGCTGAAAGAGACTTGCTGTCCATCCAGACAGGTCCGATAGGTATTTCTGTTGTCCTTTTTATATACACTGTTGTCCGGATTACTAATTCCCCTATTCCGCATCAATTCCATATCCACCGAAGCCTGCCCTCCTGCTTGAGAGACTACGCCCATCGCGCCACGTTTACCTTTATAGTATAACTTTATTTTCCAATCGACCAGCAATGTTCCGTCTCCAACGGGAATACATTCAAAGAAACGGACACCTTCATGAGCCGGGACAAACTTCCGGTTTCCGATCCAGAGAGTATCAATGTTCGAAGTGTTATATATCATTTGATATTCATTACCGTCTTTGTAGTATAATTCTTGTTTTTCACAGTTGTAATTGAATTGGGTTTCGATATAGCGTTTATCAGTCAATAATATTTTTCCTTTGGTAAACCGATCAAATAGAAAAACATCAGATGATATATTCAATGCTTCCTGCGCACCCAAAATACAAGGAAATGCAAACAAGGCAAAGAGTTCTTTCAATAAAATATGTATTATCTTCATTGTATACAAAATAAAGCTATAATAGTTACCGATACTTTAGAAACTTAAAAAAACAGGAACAGCTAATTCCATACCTGTTAGTCATTCCTGTTTGTGTCAATAAATATCAGAAGATGTTATCGAGTAATACCTCCATCTGATCCATTTACTTCAATCCGATAATAGACTTCACGATCTACTTTAATTTTGTATTCCTTTGAGCCTACTTTTGAACCATAAGGAGCAGAATCCAAAAAGCTAGTCACCACAGATGTCCCATCATATACATACACCATATAAGCAATTTGCGATGGGTTTGGACGATTTCCTACATATTCCCAATGCACCTTATAACTAAAATAAGGTCCACCTGCACCATAATCCATATGCATATCAGTCACCCAATAATTTACCCCATCTACATAATCTACTGCTACATTGACCTGTTCCATCGATGCATTCACATTTTCTACTTCGGAAGCAAATATACTACTTGTACCGAATAAGCCTAAGAAGGCTCCTAAAATTAATAACTTTTTCATGGCCCTTTACTTTTATTTATTAGTATGCGTAAGTTAAATATTTACCTTGACATTTACAACCGTTTTTACTCTTTTAATAAAAAAAGCGTCCCGAATAATCGGAACGCCTTTCAATAAGGGTTAAGTCACAACTTATTTAGTTCATCGCATTACCATTATGGTTTTCAGCAGCCTTTGTACGGCCAGTCCACCAAACCGGATAGTCGTATGAATTCTTGTATGCAACCTTTTCAAAGTTTTCAGCATTTCCACTCAACTCACTCTTCGGATAATACAAACGTTCCATAAACACGATGTTCGGTGTAGCAACAAATGGTAGTTCACCATCCAAATCTTTCACTAAACGACGAGCCTCGTTGTAGATCTCATACGGATTCATGATATTCATGTGACAGAACTTCTGACCGAAGATGAATTTCAACTTACCTTTATAATCCAAACCGGCAAACTTGTTGGCAGCGAATTCTTCGTAGTCTGCCAAGTGGTCTTGGATTTCAGACCAATTTGGAGCTTTTGCCTTTTCATATACATACAAAATACTTGGCAGTGAAGATTCGTTATAGGCCATACTATTATTGGTGTCATAATAGAACTTGGTAGATGCATAGATCGCTTTCTTGATACACTCTTTCGGATCGATATTGCCAAATTCACCCGGCCAACGAACAGCAGCTTCCGCCAAAATCAGATTCACTTCGGTAGAACCCATTACCGGAAACTTCATGTCGAAATTGAAATAAGTACGACGGTTATAGATTGCCGGAATACGTGTATCTTCCCAAATGCTATTTTCATAGTCGTCAAAGTGAAGCATATCATAGATTTCATCTTCCGTATAATATTTCGGAAGAATCGTTTCTACCTCTTCCTGTCTCAATGGAATACCGATGTAACGTCCGTGAACATCTGGCTGGAACATAGCATATACACGTGGGTCGAAGTCATGACGAGTGATACCGTTTTCATCGCCTGGTTGGTATTCATAGTTCATGATATCATGGATAATCGTGTAAGGAGCTCCACACTCATAACCACGTTCATCAATACCACGGAAGAAAGTTACCTCAAAGGCATGGGTCTTGTCCATCTCTTCGAAACCGATATCGTGAGAAGCCTCTGTTAACAAACGGTCTTCAGCTACCAATTCCTTAATAGTGGCAACAGCTACATCCGGTTTTACGTGGCATAAACGCATGGCCATACGCAGACGGATTGAGTTAGCAAAACGAACCCAACGATCCAAATCACCATCACACAACAGGTCATTGGCAGCAAACTTAATCTTACTACCTTCAGTATCGAATTCAAAATTAGACAAATCGGCAGCTGCCGTTTTCAGGCGTGCCATGATGTCATCGTAAATAAACTCCTGCGTATCATACTTCGGATAAAACTGTTCTTGATAAGCCCCCCCGGCTTCAGAATAAGGCATATCGTCATACAGGTCTGTAGCACGCTGAAATGCATAACATTGGATAATGTCGCAACAACGCATATAAACAGCGTTCTTTGCCTTGTCTTCGTCACTCATGGCATTGTAGAGCAATTTCATACCATTGATGTTACGGCTGTAATTGTTACAAGTCTGGTTAAACAAGAAGTTATTCAGATTATCACCTGACCAGTCATTCCAAAGCTGAATAATGGTGTTGTACTGCGAAATGTCTATATAAATCGGACTTACGGCAATACCCAACATCTTACCAAACGTACGCATATAGTGGTAAGTTGCACCGTAATCATAACGGAACAAATGGCCCGGCGTTTGCGCACCGGCAAACAGCAGGGTGAAGTCTGCGTCTGTTTGCCTATCCGGATTATAGAATTTTTCTTCCAATGTGTCGGAACACGACATCATAGCCCCCGATGCCACTACACCCAAAGCTAAACCGGCAATATATTTTTTAATTGTCTTCATGAATTATACGATTCTATTAGAATGAAACATTAATACCTAAACCGAAGCTACGGATACCCGGCTGGTTGGTAGATTCAGAAAATGAGTTTGTACCAAGCGTAGATTCCGGAGTTACGTTCGGAATAGCCTTATAGATGTAACATAAGTTGTTGGCAAATGCACTCAGACGTGCGTTCTGGATCTTAAACTTCTGTACAAAGCTTTTCGGCAAGTTGTAGCTGAAAGACAACGAACGCAAAGCGATGTAGTCGCTCTTATAGATCAAGTCTTCACTCATAGACATATCACTCTGCCAATACAGTTTGCTATAATATTGTTCGGCCGGGATAACCATTTGGTTAGGCTGTCCGTCAGGAGTCACACCCGGAGTGATCACACCGTCGTGCAAGATAAACGGATAGAATGAGTCAGCAGGAACGGCTGCTGAGTGGCTATCCAACAAGACACGAGTTTTACCGTCGTTCTTCAAATAATAAGGCAGACCGCCGTGTTCTTCGTCACGATATTTCAATGATTTCTCACCGGTACCGTTACCCAACAGATACATATTGGTCTGAGAGATCATGGTTGCACCGAACTGGAAGTCGAATACGGCATTCAACGAGAAATCTTTATAAGTCAAACCGGTTGTCAAACCACCGACTACGTCCGGCGTGATCTTACCCACCTTAATCTGTTGGTTTCTGTCATATTCCCAAACACCGGAACCTTGATTTACGATACGATTGCCTTGTTCATCGCGCTGGTACGGATAGATGTAGATTTCACCATATTCACCGCCAGGGAAGCATAAAACATCTGCACCCTTAACACCCCACATTTTAAGTTTATCGATACCCTTACCCAACTCTTTTACCTTTGTTGAGTAACGAGCCAAGTTCAAACCCAAATCCCAAGTGAAGTCTTTCGTTACGATCGGTTTCGTATTAATTGAGAATTCTAAACCGTTCTGGGCGATATCACCAGCATTCATACGAACTTTCTTAAGACCTGAACCTTCCGGGACCTCCAATTCTGTAATCTGGTCGTAAGTGTTGTTATGAAAATAAGAGAAGTCCAGATTGATGCGGTTACCCGGCAAGAATGCGCCTTCCAAACCGATTTCATATTCACGTTTCCGTTCCGGCTTCAAGTTCGGAACCGGGAAACCGCCATTGGCTCCTGCGAAATCTGCCGGTGGCAAATAGTCCGGCATACCCATGGTCGGGCTACCGCCGTATGAACCCAACGAGAAGTCCAAGTTACCATAGTAAACCGGACCCGGACGACCTACGTCAGCCCAAGATCCACGGATCTTACCATAGTTCAACCAATCGATATCGAATGTTTCAGTGAAGATCCATGACAAGCTGGCACCCGGATAGAAATAGTGGTTATTTTCGGGAGGCAAGATAGACGACCAGTCGTTACGAGCCTGTACTTCCAAAAATACCTGGTTAGCGTAAGCCAACTGGGCAGAAGCAAACACACTCAACAACAAGTCATTAGCACGACCTCTACTAGAACGAGGACCAAAGTCTTCACGGGTATTGTTCAATGAGAACCAGTTTTCGATAGAAAACGTTTCGCCCACCCATTGTCTCTGATCTTCATACTTGGTATACTTAACGGCACCACCGACCATGGCTGACACATTCCAAACATCGTTAAATGTCTGGTTGTAATTGAATGAAGACTGGCCATACATGATCATGTCGCGACGGCTGCCTACTTCATACCAACCCTGCTTATTTTCCATAGACAACGGTTTACTTACATGTTGCTTCACTTCCTGATCCGTTACCGTCCAGTCCATACCACCCAAGGTTGTCCAAGAGAACTTGTCGTTGAAAGTAACATCCAAATTCAAAGACTGGATCAAGTGGTTACGCTCTACCATGTTGGAGTTGACTTCCTGAGACCAGTAGTAACTTCCGAAACGACCTACATATGGTGCTTTCTGTCCGATAGACTGATCCATAGAGAACAGATTGTAACCATCAGGAGTTAAATAATTCTGCTTGATCAGGTTTAAATCCATATTTCTCGGGAAACCATACGTAGCAAAACTCTGCATAGCATAGGGCGCATTGTGGTCGCGGGTATTCGAATAGTTGGTATTCCATTTCACCTTTACCCAATCGTTTGCCTTCAAATCAGCAGAGAATGCAAACTGATGCGCTTTGTTGTCGGCATTTAAGGTAATGGCATCGTAATCGCGGTAGTTGTAAGACAGACGGAATGAACCCAGTTCGCCACTGTTACTTAAAGCGAAGTTTACGTTGGTCTGTCCACCGGTGCGATACATATCGCGCTGGTTATTTTCGTAAGCCTGGTAGGGATGATACTGTCCGTCCCAATCCAACAACATACGACCGTCCATTCTCGGACCGAAGCTACCGTCACCACCACGCCAGATTGACTGAACGGTCTGACCGGTATTTGGGTCGGTCATGGTCCAAAAACCATCCTTGTCGACTTCCTTTACACCAGCATTACCAGGGCTGGAACCTGCACCGTAGATATTTTGCATTTTCGGCAGGTAAGCGGCAACATTCCAAGAGTGGTTGACACCGAAGTCGATACCCAACCCTTTCTTACTACCAGATTTTGTAGTTATCAACATAACACCGTTGGCACCTTCCGATCCATACAATACGGCAGCTTTAGCTCCTTTCAGGATTTCGATAGAAGCAATATCTTCGGGGTTGATATCATTCAAACCCGTACCGTGGTCACTACCCGTACGGCTATTATCGCTCTGTCCGGTATTGGCATCATGGATAGGAATTCCATCAACCACGATCAACGGACGAGTAGAAGATTCCTGTGTCAAAGAGATTGCATTACGAACCTTGATGTTCATACCTCCTGAAGGACCGGCAGCTGTAGATTGTAACTGCAAACCGGAAGTCTTACCATACAATGCTTGCATAGCATTCATCGGCGTACCGGCTTCCAACAGTTCCTCCCCTTTCACACTACTTACCGAATAACCCAGTGCTTTCTTTTCGCGCTTGATACCTAGAGCCGTTACAACAACTTCGTCCAACTTCTGAGTGTCCTCAACCAGCTTTACTTGTACAGAAGCTTGTCCGGTATACTTGATTTCCTGAGTGGCATACCCAATAAAAGAGATCTGGATAATGTCACCGTTTTTCACTCCTTCCAACGTAAAGTTACCGTCCATATCGGTAATCGATCCATTGGTTGTTCCTTTCACTACGACAGAAGCACCGGTTACAGGGCCGAACTCGTCTTCTACCACTCCTGTCACTTTCCCACTTTGCTGGGAAATACTTGATTTAGGCATTGCCACATCTGGGTTTACAGATGCATAGCTGGGAACCGCCAGGGTACCAGCTAATAGCAATAAGCCTACAGGCTTAAAGTTTTTCAACATAATTGATGGTTTTATTTTAACATAAAATAGACACTGTTTTGGCGAAACAATGGTCTGTTCTAATTCTTAATAGATATAAATTTCCATAATTCTTTAACACTAAGTGTTTTTTAGTTGGCGTTGTTACCTTAGTACTAAAAGAACTCTGGTGATTTTTGTATTTTAAAAAAGATGAGTAGAAATACTAATGAAACCTAAGGAGTGATTGTAACATATTTGATAATATGTGTATTATGTGTTGAGTTGTTTGAATACTAGGTGAGCAACTCATATGTATAGTCTGCCTTTTAAGTAGAATTATTTATTGTTCGTTTTTGGGTAAAATATAATATCTGTATAAATGTTAATGAAAAAACAAGGGTATGTTTTGTAAAGGAAAAAATCATAAAGCTTTTTAACAAAAGAGATGAGTATTGATTGTTGAATTAACTTAATTACGATTGAATATTGTTTGCCAATGTGTTAAAAACAAAATTTTGTAATATTTTTTTGACGAAAAATAACATGGGGTAATAATTATTTTATATATTTGTCGCGGATATAAAATGTACAGAGTTCTTTTAGTACTATGAACGCTTTAAAACGCCAAATCACCAAAGTGCCTAGGAACAAAGTCTCTATACATTTATATCAATAAAGAGTTCAAAAGTGCTTTTTACGCCAAATAGCACTAGTGTATTAAAAAACCATCAATTATGTTAAAGAAATTCAGACCGGTTAGCTTAATTTTGTTTGTTGGAGTATTATGTTTTCCAAAAACATATGCTGAGACAGAAACAGTTAAGCCAGAAGTGAAATTTTCTCAGCAAAGTGGGAAAATCACAGGAACAGTTGAGGATGATTTCGGCCCCGTAGCCGGAGCATCCGTAGTTGTAAAAGGAACAACCAACGGTAATATTACCGATATGGACGGTAAATTCACGTTGGAGGGTGTAAAGAATGGAGATATCATCCAGATATCTTTTATTGGGTACGCAACTCAGGAAATCCAGTACACAGGGCAAGCCTCTTTACAAATCAAATTAACAGAGGACACACAAAAATTGGACGAAGTAGTTGTAACTGCATTAGGCATGAAACGTGCAACGAAAGCTTTGGGATATGCCGTAACTGAGATTAAAAGTGACGAATTAAACGCTAATGTCATAAACCCAGTCGCTGCTTTACAAGGTAAAGTAGCAGGTGTGGAAATCTCAGGTTCAGATGGTGGTCTCTTCGGTTCTAGTAAAATTCAAATTCGTGGTGCTTCAACACTAGGCTCCAACAACCAACCAATTTATGTTGTAGACGGTGTTATTCTTGATAATGCAGTTAAGAATGGTGATGCCGACTGGAGCGCTAGTGATACAGACTGGGGTAATGAACTAAAAAACTTGAACCCTGATGATTTTGAATCTGTTTCCGTATTAAAAGGTGCTGCTGCTACAGCACTATATGGTTCACGTGGTTTGAACGGTGCAGTCGTTATTACAACAAAGAGCGGTAAAAGTAAAAAAGGTCTTGGCATCAACTTCTCACAGACGTTTGGTATTGACCATGTATATGGAGGACCTGATTTTCAGAACGTACGAGGAGACGGTTACATGTCCGGATACAATAATTACAAATCATCCGGTAATATGCAGGACACAAACTCATTCTATTTGAATAGTAATGGAGACCGTTCCGTTGCATGGGGTGGCGGTGTATCTTATGGTCCTAAATTTGATGGTCAACCGATTGAATTCTATGACTATTCGACGGTTAATTATTCTCCGTATAAGAACAACTTTACAGATTCATACGATAATGGTTTCAATTCCAATACAAACATATCTGTTCAAGGTTCGAATGATAATTCATCATTTTATACGTCGTTATCTTATAAACATGCCGATGGTAATACGCCCAACAACTCATTCAAACGTATTTCCTTCTTAGGCAAAGCGACTCATAAGATCACAAAAGATGTAGAGATTGAAGCCGGCATCTCTTTCGCTAATTCAACACCCAAGCAGGGTGGTAATACAAACCTTGGGGAGTATTTTATTGATGGAACTTTCAGTCGTATGTATGATACTCGTTATTGGAGAACTCGCTATAAAGGTTCTCATGGAGGTTTGGCTAGTTCTGATTACAATGATGAATATGGTAATGCTCCGGGTAAAGAGATTTGGTGGAGTATCTATGAGAATGAGTATACCCAAAAAGAGACATCAGTACGTCCCAGCCTAAAATTAACGGCCGATTTAAACAGTTGGTTGAAGTTTACAGCTGAAGGTAATTACAATTACTACTATAAACGTAACGAATCTAAGGAATTAGGTAGTGGTTATGCAAATGAAGGTGGTTACTACAAATTGGGACAATATACCAAAGAACAAACCAATTTAAATGCAAACTTTTCTTGGAATAAAGATGTAAGCGATTTTAATATCAGCGGTTTCATTCGTGGTGAATATTATCACAACTATCAACAAGAATTACAGTTGAACACCAACGGAGGATTGGTTATCCCTGGTCAATTCTTTATCGGGAACTCAAAGAATGCCATTGGCACTTCAGGCACTATTTCCGGTGAAAAAACAATCTTATCTGTAGCTGGTCAGCTTGCTTTCAGTTGGAAAGATCAAATATTCTTGGATGTAACCGGACGTAACGACTGGTCTTCATCTTTGGTTTATGCAGACAAGCATGGTAACTATTCATATTTTTATCCGTCTGTATCTGCTTCTTGGTTAATACATGAAACATTCCGTGATAAATTGCCGGAATGGATATCATTTGCTAAAGTGCGTGGATCATGGGCACAAGTAGGTAATGATACGGATGCTTATACTATCAACTCTGCTTACTCATTATATGGTATCGACAATACATACGGTTTGACAGTTCCGTCAACATCTTATTCCAATAATTTGAAACCAGAACGTAAAAACTCTTGGGAGTTGGGTCTTGATTGGCGTGTGCTGAACAATCGTATCGGCGTAGATTTGACTTATTATAAGGAAAATACCAAAAATCAAATCATGTCTATCAGTGTTCCTTCTGAATCAGGATTGTCTAGGCAGTTGATTAATGCGGGTAATATCCAAAACCAAGGTGTGGAAATCGCATTAAATACAACTCCGTTTGAAAATAAGGATTGGACTTGGGATTTGAATTTTACTTATACAAAAAATAATTCTAAGATTGTTGAACTACATGAAAATGTAGCCAATTATATCACATTGGTCGGTGATGCCGCTTATGGTAACTTCCGTATCGCGTCTGTTGCTGAAGTGGGAGGCGAATATGGTTTGTTGAAATCTGATGCGACTCCTTTCTACGATGAAAAGACAGGATTGCCAATTCTTGAATTAGCATCTTATAACAGTCGTCATTCTGTTTACTATTCTCGTTCTGGAGAAGTGAAAACTGTCGGTAAAATCCAACCGGACTTCTTAGGATCTGTAAACACAAGTTTAAGATATAAGAACTGGACATTACGTGCTTCTTTCGATATGCGTTTTGGTGGTATGGTGGCAATCTATGGTTCTCACTATGGTACTTGCTATGGTTATTTGAAAAATTCTCTGAATGGAACAGATGCTGAGCACGGAGGTATTACTTATACTTCAATTTGGGATGGCTTAACTTACGATGACGGTATTATTCCGAATGCAATCATGCCTGGCGGACAAACGATTGACACTCCGAACGGATCTTATACAATTGCAGAAGGTGGTGAATTGTATGCTGATTTGGTAAGCCGTGGTATCGTTGACCCACAACATGCTTCTTCTTGGAACTATTGGAACAATTCATGGGGACGTGCAGCCGTATGGAAAAACAACGATTGGTTCCATGAGCTGAATTATATCGCTTTACGTGAAGTATCTTTAAACTATCGTATGCCAAACAGTATAGCGAATAAGATCGGCGCAGCAGGTATCAATCTGACATTGACAGGACGTAATTTGGGTTATTTATTAAACTCCCTACCGAATAACTTCAATCCGGAATCACTCCGTGGTACTCAATCCGGACAGTTCCTTATTCGTTCTGTAAGTCCGTATACAGCTAGCTATATGTTAACAATTAATGCTACATTCTAAACAACAGGAAAAAAATTGATATCTTATGAAATCATATAAATCTCTTTTGGCAGCACTTGCCTTTACTTCCGTTATAACAACAACGACTGGGTGTCGTGAAGATTTTTCAGAAATAAATCAAGACCCCTCAGCAGTTGTAACGGCGCAAATATCCTACCTGTTTGCTGATGTCATCAACCAATTTGAACCGCAAGGATATTTGGAATATTATTATAATGCCCCGATGAAATATGCATGGGCCGGTATGGGCTTATCAACTTCCGGTGCTTCTGACAATATTTTGACATTGACTATTGATGGCGAACAAAGCCGACAATATATTAATGTACTACGTGTGATCCGTGCCATGGAACATGAAATGGAAATGTTGGATGAAGCAGGACGTACAACCAACGCCGCTTATCTAGCAGCCGCTAATGTGATGAGTATCTATCTTGGTATCTTCGCAACCGATATGTATGGCTCTATCCCTTACGTAGAAGCCTGTTCTGCGGCCTATGGAGGAACATTGATTCCGGCTTATGATGATGTCGAATCGCTCTATGATTTGTGGTTGAACGAACTGGATGCCTCTATTACAACACTGACATCTGCATCGGCAATTATGCAATCCAGTCAGGATGTTGTTTATAAAGGTGATACAAATAAATGGGCGAAATTTGCCAATTCTTTAAAATTGCGTATCGCTGTTCGCTTATTGGCTCAAAACGAAAACAAAGCTAAACAGGTTGCTTCAGCTGTAGTAAATGCATCATGTGGTTATATTGATGCATTAGACGAAGACGTGAGATTCAATAAAGGAGCTGTTGCTTTGACAGGTAGTGTAGATGACTATATTTACCACTGGAGTAACGGGTTTACAGGTTGTGCCGGAACAGAAACAGTTATCAACTTCTTGGTTGAAAACCAGGATCCGCGCGTTCGCTTTTTCTATCAGAAAAACAATTGGAACTCTAAAATTGTACAGGGGTATTATGATGCAGGTTTGGAAATTCCTGATTTCATAGAAAAGAATGTTGTTTCTGAGGTCGGAGCTGACGGTAAGAAGAAGTTTGTGAAATGGGGTGGCCTAGGTGAACCATGGGTGCGTTATTACGGTATAACCGAAGACTGGTTAGCAGGTAATGACAATACCGGTAAATACAGGTGGTATTTCCCTGCTACTTATCCCGAAGCTGACAAAGAACTGTATCTGCATAATAAAGAAGGTAACAATCCGACCAGTTATACAGCCTATTCTATATTGAACCGCATGATGATCAATGGTCGAACTTACACATCTGCTTCACAAGTAGAAGCTGCAACATTGCCTGATGATTCTTATACATTTACAACACAGAACCGTCCTTGGTATGGCATGTATCTAAGTGCTGCGGAAGTAAACCTTTATTTGGCAGAGTTTGCTATGTTGAATAATCAAGAATCACAAGCAAAGACTTATTATGACAAAGCACTTGCTTTCTCTGTTCAATCTTATAATGAATTGGCAAAAGATAACCAAGTAGCTTATTACAGCAATGTACAGGGATGTTTCGGTTATGATCCTAACGAAGGTTCTATTGATCTGAAAGACGGTGAAATTGCAACCATGATGAGCAATGATAAATACGCATTTACTGGTACTGCTGCCGAAAAATTGGAAAAGATCTACTTGCAGGAACTAATTCATTTTACGTTATATCCGAACGAAGTGTATGTTACTGCTCGTCGTTCCGGCTATCCGAGCTACAACTCGACAATTTTACCACGTAAGAGTTATGCAAATGTTCCGGCTTCTAGTATTCCGCGTCGTTTCCCAACAGGTGCTATCACAGATGATGATCTTGCCGCAGATGTGAAAAAAGCTGCTTATGCAGCACAAGGATTAACAGTTACCTCTTCAGGTATGTATAACTCCGTTCTTGCAACAGAACGTTTGTGGCCTGATAAAAATGCTCCAGAATGGGGTAGCGGCCGTAAATAATATTTACCAATAAACATCAAAGGAAGTGTGTCAAAACGATTTTGTTTCCATATCTGACACACTTCCTTTTTATTTTTAATATCTCAATATGAAAACACATATACTCTTGATTTGTTTATGTTTGGGTTCAATATTACCACTTTCGGCACAACAATTTAAACGGATTTTCCTATTTGATGATTTTATGAAGGCACAAATAGCGTTCCGCAATAAAGCGATCTCATTTGTTACTCTTAATTATGACGCATCAAATAAAATAATGCTTTTTCAACAAGAAGAGGATATGATGGAAATAACTAATACGGCCTTGATTGACACGATAACAGTTGGCAGACGTAAATTAGTCCCTGCCACAAAAGGGTTTCACGAAGTTGTACACTTGGATAACGGAATAGTTTATATAGATTGGTTATTGAAAGATGTAAATATCGGTTCAAAAGGAGCTTTAGGATCTGTAACCCAAGGAAGCGTTCATAATCTACAAATGAGCGATTTGGGATTGAACGGAACGGAAATGTACACACCCTATGCTTCACAGAAAATAGGTAGTACGGATGTCTATCGACGGAAAAACGACAATACATATTATATAAAAATAGATAATAAATCGGTAAAGATAAAATCAATTAAACAATTGATAAAACTTTATCCTAACCATAAAGATAAAATCGAGGCTTATATCAAACAAGAAGATATTCAGATGAAAGATGTATCGAAAGTGCTTATGTTATTAAACTACTGTTTAGGATTATAATTTCTGTTATCCCGGACTTACTCCGAGATTGTACCCTATATAAAATTTTGCCTAAAAACAGGAGTCACCTCTTATTAGAAGCAATGCAAACCTTAATAATTAAAGTTCTGACGGGTGACGTCTATCTCTCTGAACGGCGTCACCCATTTTTAGAACAAGGCTGATTGTTCGCTTGTTACCAGTATGAATCCACCACCAGGCTATCCGGCAATTCCGCCGGTTCCGGACGCTTCACATAAATGCACATTCTTCGCGTCCCGTCTTCCACCAGGATGCCATCGGCCACAAATTGTTTGAGTTCTTTGCGTGCTCGATATTGGGTACAACCATTCAAACCCTGATAAGCCAGGGTTGTAATATATGCATGTCGCTCCAGATACCGCAACAACCGGCTTTCTTTTTCTTCCTGTGAAAAATCAGTTACCTTTGGCTCCTTATAACGTTCCACCGGCATTGTTTTCAGTTCATGCTTCAGTCTGGCACAACAACGGAAATTCACATTCTTGAAATGAACGGATTCACTACGCAACTCCTTCTTGTCTTCTACCGGACGCGATTTCAACGATACACTGAAATAGCCGATTCCGTCGAGATAAACATTATATCCATCGCGTAGTTTCTCTTTCAGCATGTCGGAGAGCAAACGGACCGCCCCTTTCAGGTCGCCATCAGTATAAGTGGAACGCGAAGACGCTTCCTCTATTAAACGATCGGTACTCACTGTATCCCGGGGAACTATGCGGGGATGCAATACGACTTTCTTACCTGAACCCTTTTTAGGCGGATTCTGCTCCATCTTGTAAATTGCTGTCATACCAGTGTGTTTTTATCATCCGGCCTATAGACTTTTATGGCTAAAGACTGGACTTAGTAAGTATTTGACCTGGGTCAACCATATATTCGCCCCAGGTCGAACTTCAATTTGACCTAGGTCAACTATAAGGTTCACCCAGGTCGAAAGGTTAAGAATATACGACCAAAGATATAAAATATAAGTGGATAAACAATTATTATCTTCTTTATTTTCAATAGATGAAATAGATGTAGCCTTCCTGATAATGATCGGTCTTTACATGCTGTAAACCGGCATTCAGGTACTTACCTTTGGAAAAAATCAATTAAAAAAGAAGACAAATGAAAGCAACTTTATTCAGTGCAAATCAGAAAGCACAAAAGACAATCGAGATGGAAAAACTGGTCGGACTGATCCGTAACGGTTACAAGGAAAAGCAAGTGGCAGCCCTGCGCGAAGAATTGCGCTACACCATTCCCGGAGTTTCGGTAAAAGAGGCGAACCGCTTACCGGTCGTCTACTTCTGTTCTACCGTAAAAAAGCAGGATGGGACGTTTGTCAGAGACCAATATAACGGATTGGTCCTGCTCAAAATAAACAATCTCGCTAACTGCAACGAGGCAAAAAATGTCCGCCGGCAAGCTGCCGGATCATTACAGACAATGGCAGCATTTATCGGATCAAGCGGAAAGAGCGTAAAAATTATCATTCCTTTCACATTGCCGGATCATACTGTCCCACAGAACGATACGCTTATTCGTTTTTTTCATGCCCGGGCCTATGACAGAGCGGCAGCCTATTACGGGGAAGAGTTGCAACAACAGATCACTGTTGAAGAAAATGAATTGGATGCAGCCTGCCGACTTTCATTCGATCCGGATATTTACTACAATCCGGACGCCCTGCCTGTCCGGATCGAACAACCTTGGGAGATGCCGGAAAAGCTACCGGTTTCTGCACCGTCACCAGCCGTAACAGACCCGCTACAACGCCTCGTTCCCGGTTATGAACGAAGCCGGATCGTTTCGTTACTTTTCGAAAATTCATTACGGCAAGCTATGGATGCGACCGCTTATCGAAAAGGGGATGAAGATATCAAGCCTTTCCTTACTTGCCTTGCCGAGAATTGTTTCCGCAGTGGTATCCCGGAAGAAGAGGTGGTCAAGTGGTTGCCGGTACATACCCATTTCCGGATTTTTGAAGCGGAGATACGAACAACCGTACACAATGTCTACTGCCTGTCCTCCGGTTTCGGCCGAAAACCGTGTATCCGGCCGGAGCAGGTACTCGCCTTTCAAGCCGACGAATTTATGAAACGCCGGTATGAATTCAGATATAATAATATGAAGGGAGATGCGGAATACCGCGAACGCAAATCGTACTATTTCAATTTCTTTCCTGTTAACGAACAGGTCCTCAACAGTATCAGCCTGAATGCGCAGGAAGAAGGTATTCCGCTATGGGACAGGGACGTGAAACGTTATATCTATTCCAACCGTGTGATGCATTATTCGCCTATCGAGGAATATATGCTGGAGTTGCCGGACTGGGACGGGATAGACCATATCCGCCGGCTAGCCGATACATTGCCCTGCAACAATCCGGAATGGAGAAACCAGTTCTACCGCTGGTTCCTGAGCATGGTGGCCCATTGGAACGGGCTGGACCGGATGCATGCCAACAGTGTCTCCCCTCTTTTGATCGGCAGGCAAGGATGTGGCAAATCCACTTGGTGCCGGAATCTGCTTCCGCCCGAATTACAGGAATATTACACCGACAGTATCGATTTCAGCAATAAACGTGATGCAGAATTGTTACTGAACCGTTTTGCCTTGATTAATATCGATGAATTCGATTCGGTATCGCCTTCCCATCAGGCATTCCTGAAACATATCCTCCAGAAACCGGTCATTAATGCCCGCCAACCTTACAAGCGCAGTATCCAGCCGCTGAAAAGATATGCATCTTTCATAGCGACTTCCAACAATGCCGATTTGTTGAACGACCCGACAGGAAGCCGGCGTTTCATCTGCATCGAACTGACCGGTAACATCAACCATGCTATCGGGTTAAACCATAAGCAATTGTATGCTCAAGCTGCCGCCGCACTACGTAACAACGAACGCTATTGGTTCACCTCCGAAGAGGAAACTGCGATCATCCGGAACAACCACCAGTTCCAACAGATTCCGGTTGAAGAGCAACTTTTCTTCCAATATTTCCGCTTGCCAGAGACAAGAGAACAAGGCGAACTGCTCCCTGCCGCCGAAATATTGAGACGGATCGAACAACGGAGCAAGATAAAATCCGGTATCCGCAACATGGCTCTGTTCGGACGACTGCTGCTAAAGAATAATGTAATCAAAAAACATACAAAAACAGGCAATTACTACCATGTAATCGAAATCTGATAAAACAACGAGGTGACGCCATCCTCCTATCATGACGTCACCCCCCAAACACCTATGGTACAACTTATTAAAATGCCTCTCCGAAATATGACGCCGGATGTACTAAAATCTAGGTGATATTCGTCGCAAACGCCGCCCAAACAAGAAATTACTTAAACTCTTTCACTGTAATAGTAAATTGCAACGTCGAGCACAAAGGAATATACGGATAAGGATAACTCTGATCTCCATAACCTAACTGGTATGGGATAATTGCTTCCAGCCTCTCCCCTTTATGAGTTTGCAGCAAAAGAGCAGAAAGTCCTTTGATCAGATCGGGACTATCCAAATCCAAGGTAGTTTCCACCGGATTCCCTTTGCTATCCCCAACAATCTGATCTTTAGAAACAGGCAATATGCCTAACATCGAAACTTTCACATCTGATTTTATCGTCGGAACAGAGTCAACCTCGCCGATTTCCAATATGCGATACAACAAAGTATCATCCTCCACAACTAACTGTTGATACAACAATTGACCATCATCTTCCAATATCACCTTCTTTTCCTGGAAATATGCCTGGTTCTGAGCGATCCACAGTTTCTCTGCTTCCGTATAAGCAGGTATCGTCTTTCCCACATCATCACTACAGGCTACCAAACCGATAATCATCATCACAGCCCAACACAGAGCTACATACATCGACTTCATTTTCTATTTCTATTTATGATTAATATTTCTTCTCATTCGCCAGATTCCACATATTCAGGAAAGAGGCTTTCGTGATATCGACTACCTTATTCCAATTCAGCTTTTCCGTATGGTCGCCCGGCATATGGTAGTCCGGATGACCGTTGGTGTGATACCAGATAATGGGAATACCACGTTTGGCAAAAGAGCCGTTGTCACTCCCTCCTACCGGCTTGTCCCAGGGGTGATAAACAGGTTTCAGGTTCAGGCCATATTTCTTGATATCATTCTTCAGCCAGTCACCGAAAGCCTTGTTTGCTTCCGTATAGAAATAATCGACCTGCTCGGGAACCGCTTCGTTCGAATTGCGGCCGATCATATCATAATTCAAATATCCCTTTATATCTTTCAGGAACGGACAGTTCTGCACAAAATATTCAGAACCCAGCAATCCTTTTTCTTCACCGTCCCAGAAAGCAAAAATAACCGTACGTTCCGGTTGCTCACCGGAGGCCAGGAATGCTTTTGCAACCTGAAGGACAGCTGATACTCCCGAAGCATTATCATCCGCCCCGTTATAGATCTGGTCACCATCCAGCATCGGATCGAATCCCAAATGATCATAATGAGCTCCGATGATAACATATTCATTCGGATTCTTCCCTTCTATCTTACCCAGGATATTACGCATGGATAACTTCTGATGTACGCCTTGCTTCAGTTGGGCGATCGAATCAGGATGCACCTGGAAACGTCCCCTCTTCTGGCGTTCCTTATTATAAGCCTCGAAAGGTTGGTAATAAGACTCATTCAAGGGAGCGATGCCCATTGTCTTCAGGTTGGAGACGATATACTCGGCAGCAATCCGTCCTCCCTGGAAACCGGCTTCACGCCCTTCCAGCTCGTCACTGGCCAAGAAACCGATATAGGCTTCCGCATTTTCCTTATTGATAGTGTTCAGTCCTTTTTCTACAGGCGACTGTGCCCAAAGGGTGGTAGATAGCATGACGGATGCTACAAATAAACCTGTTCTTTTCATTGTATGATTGTGTTTTATAGATTTGTTCCGCGCACAAAGATAGAAGATAAATTGAAGAATTGTAAGGGCAATAAAATAAAAAAAGGCTAATCTTCACTGATCCTCCAGTGTCGAATGCCCATCTTTTTGTCTCTCACCAGTCTTAAAAAAGACATTGGTGAAGAGAAAACATCTAATAATATACTAATCTTTTTATTTAATTCTTTGCGTTAGCGCCCATTTCTTCCAACAGGCGACGGATTTCAGCATTTACTCGCTGACTCATTGTACCATTTCTCATTGACTGATAACGATCAGCCTGATAACGCAACATCGCTAAAGTACGAAGATTTTCTTCATTTCTACTTGTCATCATAATCTTTACTTTTTTATGTCTTCCACGCTTGGAAGACTCGTTAATAATTAACCTAAACCTTAATCTTTTCTTTTTGTTTACAGTGCAAAGATAAGCACTTTTTCCAAAACTATGCTATAAAACATATAAATTATTTCTATCTTTACATTTATTTAATCTATAGAAATAGATTTTCAGAAGATAACCTCCCTACTCCACTTCGGTCAATTCACCTGTAACTGAATTAATTACAAAGCCTCTAACCGTAATATCGGTAGGAATCAACGGGTGGTTGCGAACTTGTTCGACTGTATCTTTTACTGAGCATTCTGTCGAGTCAAACCCACGAAGCCAGTATTTAAAATCGATTCCGCAGTAACGGATCATATCGATCCGCTCAGCGGGAATACCCCGTTTCTTCATTGCTTCGATCATCTCGTCGCTGTCCATATGCTGGGCACCGCAATCAGAATGACCAATGATCATGATCTCGACCACTCCCAGTTCATAAATAGCGACCATCAGACTGCGTATCACACTGCCGAACGGATGTGAAATGATTGCACCGGCATTCTTTATGATTTTCACGTCGCCATTCTTTATGCCCAATGCGGCAGGAAGCAATTCTATCAGACGAGTATCCATACAGGATACGATGGCAATCTTTTTATCGGGATACTTATTCGTTATAAACTTTTCATATCCTTTCTTATCTACAAATCCCCGGTTGTATTCAAGTAATTCGTCTATCATGAGTCTGTCTTTCTTTTAATAATAATACTAGCTATATAAATAACAACACTGGTTCAAATAATGTTGTGGAATTTCAAGGCTTTGAATATCCCGTCCTCATCGACAGAATCGGTTACATAATCCGCATATTGTTTTACGTCGTCGTCAGCATTCCCCATAGCAACCCCGATCCCGGCATGCTGAAGCATGGCTATATCATTACCGCCATCACCGAAAGCCATACATTCTTTTAATGGTATCTTAAAGTATTCCAGCATTTTATCAATACCGATCCGCTTGCTGCTCCCGGCAGGTACCACATCGGTAAACAACGGATTCCAGCGAGTGGATTCGCAATGGGATAAGATAGACATGATCTTTTTCTCCTGTTCGGCAGTAAAAAATGAGACTAACTGGTAGACCGTCTTTCCCTTCATTTCACTCAGAGGACGGATAGGCGGCTCCGGAAAATTCAGCATATTAAAAATTTCTTCCACTGTTTCATCCTTATAATTCATAAAGATTTCTTTTTCCTGGACAAAAGCACAGGGGAAAGACTCTTCAGTTTCCAAATAGCGGATCAATGCATCGATATCCCTGTCGGGAATGCTGTGTTTATAGATCACTTTGTCTTCTCCGGCAAAACAATATCCACCGTTCAGTGTGACATATCCGTCAAATTTTAAATCTCCCAGATTGTTGATGGAACTGTAATGACGACCTGTTGCTATAAAAACTTTAATACCTTTCTTCCGTAAGATATCCAATGCGTCAATGGTAGAGCGGGGTACTTCATGTGTCTTAAAACTGACCAACGTCCCGTCTATATCGAAGAAAATTGCCTTAACCATACTTTTTCTAATAACCTAAATTTGATACAAAGATAAGAATAAATAAACACATGCGGATTTTTATATACCTTTGTAAGTAAGATCTTAATAACAATTTAATAGGTAAGCTATGGAATACAGACAATTAGGAGGATCGGGACTTTATGTACCCGTGCTTTGTTTAGGGACTGCTACTTTTGGAGGTACAAACGGTTTCGAAGGATGGGGACATACCCAAGTGGATGAAGCCAGACGCATGATAAACCTTTGTCTCGATGCGGGTGTAAACCTGTTCGACACTGCTGACGCATATTCAGACGGACTTTCTGAAACGATATTGGGAAAAGCTGTTGAAGGACTGAGAAATAAACTGTTGATATCGACCAAAGCCACATTCAACCTGAATCCGGAAGGACGCAACGCTATGGGTTCTTCCCGCTTCCACCTCATCGAGGCCTGCGAAGCCAGTCTGAAACGGCTGAATACCGATCATATTGATATTTATCATATGCATGGATTTGACGCCAATACGCCGGTAGAAGAAACGCTTCGTGCTCTGGATGATCTGATCACTGCCGGAAAAATACGGTATATCGCTTGCTCTAATTTCTCCGGATGGCATCTGATGAAGGCTTTGTCTGTCTCCGAACGCTATGGCTGGAGTCGTTATGTGGCACAGCAGGTTCATTATTCTTTGCTCAACAGGGAGTTTGAATGGGAATTAATGCCGCTCGGAATCGATCAGAAGGTAGGTTCCATCATCTGGAGTCCTCTTTCAGCAGGACGTCTGGGCGGAAGATACCGGCGCAACAATCCGATACCGGCCGACGGACGTGTGGCTCGCGGCGGAAGTCCTATCCCCGATGAAGCTACTTCCTACGAACGTTTATATAATATAATGGATGTATTGGATGAAATAGCAGAAGAGACAGGACATTCGGTAGCACAATGTGCGCTGAACTGGTTACTGCAACGCCCAACTGTTTCCAGCCTGATAATCGGGGCCAGCACAGAAGAACAATTAAAACAGAATCTGGAGGCTGTCGGCTGGAACCTGACACCGGAACAGGTAAAAAGACTGGATAATGCCAGCCAGGTCACCCCTATTTATCCATATTGGCACCAGGCACAATTCCCGTTTTTGAATGCACAGATTCAATTTTAGAAATAATTGAACCTACTTTTCCCTTGATGGAAAAGTAGGCAAAAGATCAAGGCTACACCTGCTTCGCTACTTCGCATCCTCCGTTCGCTGTCGTCTGTGAACTCGCTGCGCTCAAACAGCACAGCCTCCGGACGCTCTCTGCGGATGCTTCGCTTAACGCTCATCAACTGAGACCTTTCATAGAACGCTTTGCGTTCTCCTGGGATGGCCGATACCGACTGTTGAAAAAGAAAGGATCTGTTATTATTATATAGGTGTCGGTATCGGCCATCCTAAGAGGAAGCATAGCTTCCTGGGAAAGGCCTAAGCGGGTGAACGTCCGCGGAGATGAAAGACGAAACGGTTAAGAAAATCCGTTGTTTGAGCGGAGCGAGTTTCGGATTTTCGAGTGGAGTCTTTCACCGGAGCAGTGAAGCCGGTTGAGCCTTGATCTTTTGGTTACTTTTCTATCAAGAGAAAAGTAACATTCAAATCTGATAAAAACTGAACCAATTCCCTCTATATTATTATTGTAATATTCTTACATTGTCTTATTATCCTCATCGTCATATTCATCATCAAATTCGTCATCATCGAATTCGTCGTCGAATTCATCATCATCAAACACATCACGATCTTCCAATATCTCAAGACCGAAATCGCCGCCTGTGGATTCTTCCAGTATAGGGATATATTTACTTGCCTCAAGAGATGTTTCGGCAACCAGGTGAGGGCGGCCACCTCTCCCATATTTATATTCAATCAAAGGAATCTCTTCCGTATCCTCTTCCAGTATATATTGCGTCAGGGCAAAACTCTTATCCGGTTTGATCCCGAACTCTTCGGCAAACGCTATAGCCCCATAAATAAAATTATGAGCTTCATTATAACTGATTTTAATACCGCAATCAGTTACCGTTCTTTCAACAAAATCGTCATACTCATCCGGTGGCACATTAAACCTATATACAGAATGTTTCACTCCCAGACACAACGTATCTACGACGTAAACTCCGAATGTATAATTTCCACCGGCATGACGACGAACTACGATCACTTCCGCTACAGCCCCTCTTTCATCTTTCCAGTCATCGGAAACATAACACACCTCTATCGGTAAATTTCTAGCTTTCAAACGAATATACTTTTCAGGAGAGAGTAACTGAAACTGATTCTGCTTGCTTTTATTTTTTGCCATTTGCTTATTTGTTTAGTTTCGCTAAAGGTACGATTTATTTGGCTTATACAAAAAAACGGAACCCTCTTTCGAAGATTCCGTTTTACTATTTAGATGATCAAATAATCAATTATTCTTCAACACCCCACTGCTGTTTAGCCAAACGCTTGTAGTTGTTAAGTCTCCACTTAGCGTTGTCTTCGGCAGCCTGGAACAATTGAGCGGCTTCGGCCGGGAATTGTTTTGTCAGAGATGCGAAACGTACTTCACCCTTCAGGAAGTCCTGGAACTTGCTCCAATCCGGTTCTTTGCTATCCAAAGAGAACGGATTCTTGCCTTCTTCTTCCAAAGCCGGGTTGTAACGCCACAAATGCCAGTAACCACATGCTACTGCATCAGCTTCTTCCTGCTGGCTCTTACCCATACCCTTCTTCAAACCGTGGTTGATACAAGGAGCATAAGCAATGATCAATGAAGGACCATCATAAGCTTCAGCTTCGCGGATCGCTTTCAACGTCTGAGCCTGATCGGCACCCATTGCGATCTGAGCAACATAAACATAACCGTAAGTTGTAGCCATCAGACCCAGGTCTTTCTTGCGGATTCTCTTACCGGAAGCAGCAAACTTAGCGATTGCACCTACCGGAGTAGCTTTAGAAGACTGGCCTCCCGTATTTGAATAAACTTCAGTATCCAATACCAGGATGTTAACGTTCTTACCTGAAGCAATTACATGGTCAAGACCACCGTAACCGATATCGTAAGAAGCACCGTCACCACCGATGATCCATTGTGAACGTTTTACCAGGAAGTGGCTCAGTTCAGCGATTGTTGCACAGTTCGGACATTTATCCTTGTTTGCTTCCACCATCGGAATGATCTTTTCTGCCAACTCTTTCGTCTTATCAGCATCATTCTGATTAGCAATCCATTCTGTGTACAACTCTTTATTTGCAGCCGGACATGCTTCGTTTGCGATAGAAGCTTCCATTGCTGCCTGCAAACGGGCACGCATCTTTTCGTTAGCCAATTCCATACCCAGACCGAATTCGCAGAAGTCTTCGAACAATGAGTTAGCCCAAGCCGGACCCTGTCCTTTTGCATTTGTTGTATACGGAGTAGAAGGAACAGAACCTGAATAGATAGACGAACAACCTGTTGCGTTAGCTACCATTTCACGGTCACCGAACAACTGAGTGATCAGCTTCACATACGGAGTTTCACCACAACCGGAGCAAGCACCGGAGAACTCAAACAACGGAGTTGCGAACTGAGAGTTCTTCACGTTAGCCTTGATGTCAACCAAGTGTTGTTTGCTTGAAACCTTTTCAGTGCAATATTCCCAGTTAGGAGCTTCAGCCAACTGACCTTCCAAAGCAGCCATCTTAAGCGCTTTACCACCCTTCTTCGGATTACCCGGACAAACATCGGCACAGTTACCACAACCCAGACAGTCAAGAACGTCTACCTGAATACGGAACTGCATTCCTTCGAATTGTTTACCTGTTGCTTTCAAAGAGTTATTGAACGGAGCAGCAGCCTGTTCAGCAGCATCCAACACGAACGGACGGATAGAAGCGTGAGGACAAACATATGCACACTTGTTACACTGGATACAGTTATCCGGTTCCCAAACAGGAACGAAAGCGGCTACACCACGTTTTTCATATTTAGCTGTTCCCTGATGCCATGTACCGTCTTCGATACCTTCGAATGCAGAAACTTTCAGCAAGTCACCATCCTGAGCATTGATAGGACGAACTACTTCGTTGATGAAAGCAGGATCGTTGTTTGCTACAACTTCATCGTCCGGCAGGTTAGCCCAGTCCGGATCAACTGTCAGTTGAGTATATTCGCCACCACGATCGACAGCAGCATAGTTCTTGTTAACTACATCTTCACCCTTCTTTCCGTAAGACTTCACGATGAATTTCTTCATCTGTTCGATAGCCAGATCAACAGGAATTACACCTGTGATACGGAAGAATGCGGACTGAAGAATTGTGTTGGTACGGTTACCCAAACCAATTTCCAAAGCAATCTGTGTTGCATTGATATAGTAAACAGTAATATTTTTCTGAGCGAAATAACGTTTTACCTTGTTCGGCAGGTGTTTAGCCAACTCTTCGCCATTCCATACAGTGTTCAGCAGGAATGTACCATTTTCACGCAAACCGCGAGTAACATCGTACATACGCAGATAAGCCTGAACGTGACAAGCAACGAAGTTCGGAGTATTTACCAAATAAGTAGAACGAATCGGATGATCACCGAAACGCAGGTGAGAACAAGTGAAACCACCGGACTTCTTAGAGTCGTAAGAGAAGTATGCCTGGCAATATTTGTCTGTATTGTCACCAATAATCTTTACAGAGTTCTTGTTAGCACCCACCGTACCGTCAGCACCTAATCCGTAGAACTTAGCTTCGAACATACCTTCGCCGCCCAAAGCGATTTCTTCTTTCTGAGGAAGAGAAGTGAATGTAACATCGTCTACGATACCCAGTGTGAACTGATTCTTCGGCATCGGCAATGCCAGATTTTCGTAAACGGCAAGAATCTGTGCCGGAGTAGTATCTTTAGAACCCAGACCATAACGGCCACCCACGATAACCGGAGCGTCAGCCTGTCCGTAGAAACAGTCTTTTACATCCAGATACAAAGGTTCGCCAGTTGCACCCGGTTCTTTTGTTCTGTCAAGAACTGCGATACGTTTTGCAGTCTTAGGAACAGCAGCCAGGAAATGCTTAGCAGAGAACGGACGATACAAATGAACAGAAACCAAACCTACTTTTTCACCCTGAGCAGTCAGGTGGTCGATAGCTTCGCGGGCAGCTTCGGTTACAGAACCCATTGCGATAATCACGCGTTCTGCATCTTCTGCTCCGTAGTAATCGAACAAACCATATTTACGGCCTGTGAGTTTGGAGATTTCGTTCATATATTCTTCTACGATAGCAGGAACTGCTTCATAGTATTTGTTTGAAGATTCTCTGTGCTGGAAGAAGTGATCCGGGTTTTCAGCCATACCGCGAGCTTCCGGTTTTTCCGGATTCAAAGCACGTGCACGGAATTCAGCCAACGCCTTCTGGTCGATCAGCGGAGCCAGGTCATCATTTTCCAGAGCTTCGATCTTCTGGATTTCGTGAGATGTACGGAAACCGTCGAAGAAGTTCACGAAAGGAACGCGAGACTTGATAGTTGCCAGATGAGCTACACCCGCCAAGTCCATAACTTCCTGAACAGAACCTTCTGCCAACATTGCGAAACCAGTCTGACGAGCAGACATAACATCCTGATGATCGCCGAAGATACACAAGGCATGAGATGCCAGTGTACGGGCAGATACATGGAATACGCAAGGAAGCAACTCACCGGCAATCTTGTACATATTAGGGATCATCAGCAACAATCCCTGAGAAGCCGTGTAAGTTGAAGTCAGGGCACCAGCCTGCAAAGAACCGTGAACTGCACCCGCAGCACCACCTTCTGATTGCATTTCCTGTACCATAACAGTTTCGCCGAAAATGTTCTTACGTCCGGCGGCAGCCCATTCGTCTACATATTCTGCCATTGTAGACGACGGAGTGATGGGGTAGATAGCGGCTACTTCACTGAACATATATGAAATATGAGCAGCAGCCTGGTTACCATCACAGGTCAAAAATTTCTTCTGTTTTGTCATAGACTTTTACTATTAGTATTTAAAAGAATTTCTTAGTATAAAAAGCCAAACAGCCAAAGCGGGATCATATTCTCTTCTCCTACTTCGACCTTGTCTACAGCATAGTATAAATCGGGATTGTTTTTTACTTTCATACTTTCCTCTATCCTGAAATTATACTTTCCGTTTACCAAAAAGTGTGCGTTCTTCATTCCCTCATTTAGCGTATTGTCTTTCAAAAGCTGGTTATAGAAAAAAGATTCGCGCACAGCCTGCACATTTACCTCCATCGGACGGATGGGGTACATCAGATTCGAATTGTACATATACACAGTAGATGGTTTTTTCGGAAACGATTCGCCTACCGGATATAACATATTCATTAAACGGGCATCGGTCAGATATTTTATATAATTCATCACTGTAGCCCGTGACGTTTCTATTTCTTTGCTCAACTGACTGACATTCGGCGTACACGGTGCGCTGATAGCCAGCAGATACAACAGTTTGCGGAGTTTGGGCAGATAACTTTGCTCGATTTGCTTGATGTACAAGACATCTACCTCCAGCATCATATTCATTGTCTTCAACAGGTTCTCTGAGAAATTGCGTTTCTCCAGGAAGAACGGATAAAAACCATGATGCAAATAATCCTGAAAATAAGCCATCGGTTTGGCTACCGAACAAATATTCTTCGCAATCTCCTGATGGTTCCCGATTATTTCTTCAAACGTATAAGCCGGAAAACTGTTTCCCGACATCAGATTCAAAAACTCTCGGAAAGAAAAACCACGCAAATTATATGAAACAACTTTACCTGAGAGATCCGGATTTTCCTCTTTCAACCTCATCACTGACGAACCGGAAAAGATAATCTTCAGATCTTCAAAATTATCATAACAATAACGTAACTCTTTCGACCATCCGGAATATTTGAAAACCTGGTCAATCAACAACACCTTCCCTCCTTTTGCCCTGAACTCAGAAGCAAAGTCGACCAGCGTACGTTCCGTAAAATAAAAGTGATTCAGATTTATATACAGGCACTCTTTATTATCAGCACCAAAATGTTCGCGGGCATAATCCAGCAAAAAAGTAGTTTTCCCTACTCCACGAGAGCCTTTGATCCCGATCAACCGGTCATTCCAATCAATCTCATCCATCAGCCCCCGGCGTACCGGTGCATGCAAATGTTCTACAAGGTATTTATGTGTTTTAAAGAATGCTTCCACCTGACTGTCTTACTATATAGACCGCAAAGATAGAAAATATCCTCAACTTTGCAATACCGAGATAGCAATTTTATTTTCAGTTGGCAATCCAAAGTTGGCAAAGCGTATTGACGTTTGAGAATTTAGAGTTGGCAGTTAATGCTTCCGGTTTATCTAAAAACATTAACTGTCAACATCTTTTATCTGATTATTCAATTACCGTAACCCAACCGTATGTATCAGGTTCGTCTCCGTATTGGATGCCACGCAGTTTGTTATATAGTTTTTCGCAAACAGGTCCGGGTTTACCGTCCTTGGCTATCACGTATGATTTATTTTCATCCAAATCATCAATCTGTGAAATCGGGGCGATAACGGCAGCTGTTCCGCATTCTGCTGCTTCATCGAATGTAGCTATTTCTTCAAAAGGAACAGGACGACGTTCAACCGTCAGTCCCATATCTTCAGCCAGCTGCTGCAAACTCTTGTTAGTGATAGACGGCAGAATAGAATGAGACTGCGGAGTGATGTAACTGTTTCCACGAATACCGAAGAAGTTGGCAGGACCGCATTCGTCCAGATATTTCTTTTCTTTCGGATCCAGATACAATACGGCGGCATACCCCTTTTCATGCGCTATTTCTCCGGCTACCAGGCTGGCTGCATAATTACCACCGACTTTGATCGTCCCAGTCCCATAAGGCGCAGCACGGTCGTATTCACGCATGATACAAACCTTTGACGGTTTGAAACCACCTTTGAAATAAGGTCCTACCGGAGTTACAAACACCATAAACATATATTCGGGAGCCGGCTTCACACCAACCTGTGCACCCAGGCCGATCATCAGCGGGCGAATATATAATGCTGCCCCGCTCTCATAAGGCGGAACAAAGCGTTCATTCAATTTCACAACTTTACGGACTGCTTCTTCAAACATTTCCACAGGAAGTTCAGCCATCTTGATGCCCCGGCTGGAAGCTTGCATACGTTTGCCGTTTTCATCCATACGGAACACACGGATTCTACCGTCTTTTCCCTTGAATGCTTTCAAACCTTCAAACGACTCCTGTCCATAATGGAGGCAAGTAGCTGCCATGTGAATATTAATAATTTCAGAAGAGCTAACTTCCAATTCGCCCCACTTACCATCACGATAGTAACACCGTACATTGTAGTCTGTCTTCATATAACCGAATGCCAGATCAGACCAATTCATATTTTCCATATCATTGTCGTAATTAGATTATGAACGCAAAAGTAAGCTATTTCGGATGATAATTGTTACTTTTGCAGCAAAAATAATTAAAATATGAAAGTTATTGATCTGATCAACGGCAGTAAAAAGACTGCTTTCTCATTCGAAATTCTTCCTCCCTTGAAAGGGAATAGCATACAGAAAGTGTACAATGTGATTGATAAACTGAAAGAATTTGATCCTAAATACATTAATATTACTTCTCATCACAGCGAATACATATATAAAACACTTCCCGACGGAAGTTTCCAGAAAGTGAACATCCGCAAGCGCCCGGGTTCGGTTGCCATTGCTTCTGCCATCCAGAACAAATATGGTATTCCGGCAGTTCCACATATTATATGTAAGGGATTTACAAAAGATGAAACGGAATATGCGTTGATCGATCTTAATTTCCTGGGAGTTTACGACCTGCTGCTGTTACGTGGTGATGTAAAAACACTGGAAGCCGGACAAAATACGGATTTATATCACGAACATGCGACTGACCTTCAGGAACAGGTAAACAATTTCAATAAAGGTATTGCCGTAGACGGTTCCACATTCGAAGCAAACGAAACACCCTTCTCATACGGTATGGCTTGCTATCCGGAAAAACATGAGGAAGCACCGAATATGGAATCGGATATTTTTTATCTGAAAGAGAAAGTAAAAAACGGTGCCGACTATCTGGTTACCCAGATGTTTTTCGATAATGAAAAATATTATTCATTTGTGGAACGCTGCCGTGCCGAAGGTATCGATGTCCCGATCATTCCAGGCATCAAGCCGGTTGTCTTTAAAAACCAGCTGACCGTATTACCTAAAATATTCCGTTCAGACATTCCCGAACCGTTTGCTACCGAATTGCGGAAATGTAAAAATGATGATGAAGTAAAAGCCGTAGGTGTCGAATGGTGCATCCAGCAATGCAAAGACCTGATCGCCCACGGTGTCCCCAGCCTGCATTTTTATACGATGATGGCTACGGATAGTGTTTACAAAGTGGCAAAAGAAGTATATTAAAACCGTTGGTGGAACTAATCGATTGCCAGGAGACAACGGATTGGATAAAAAGCGTAATACTGACTAAATCCGGAGAACATTACTATGTCTTATAAATTAGAGGTAGGTGTAAATGAATTTAGACGTACCTCTAATTCAATTTACACCTACCTCTAAATTTATTTAGACCTACCTCTGTCTGAAAAAACATTAGATTGCTTTACGCAGATCAACTGAATAACTTTACACCGTGAAGCGATTCAAATCCTTATCTTCACAATTATAGAAACCATCGATATGAATATTATTCTGCGTATCGATCTCCACAATAGCAAAACTGTTGTTATCGGGAAGGTTTCCTTCTATCATCCCTTTCATTGTCCAGTAGTGGATATTATTACGGAAACTGTAATGTCCCGCATGATGATGTCCCTGGAATACAGCTAGCACATTCCCATTTTCTTCCAACAGAGGAACTATTTCGTCCGCATTACTTACACAAAGCGATTTACTGATATCGGAGAAGCGGTCTAACAACTGATGGATAAAAATGATGACCGGTTTGTTATTTCCTTTCAATTCTTTTCTCAGCCAGCCTATCTGGTCTTCAGGGATATAAGCCTTTGTCCAGTCAAAATTACCTTTATCATACGGTGTACCGTCCAAATTGTAATTCGCATCCAGAACTATGAATTTTATATTATCAAAGGCAAATGAATAATAAGCTTTCTTGTCGGCATCCCCCTGATTGGAGGTATGTTGCAGGAAATCGTCTTTGGAGATGCTATCCATATCATGATTTCCCAGGACATGATAAACCGGTCCCCGGAACGATTGAAAGACGTTTTCTATTTCATCCAGATAAGTAATTGTCTGTTCCCGCCGGGGGACATTATCCTGATCTTTCAGATCGCCCATTTCGATCACAAAATCCAGATTGGAAGAGTTGAAGACCTCCATGGCCTCTTTCAACTTATCCATTGTCTGAGGGAAATAACGGGTCCCATAAGGTTCCCGCCGCGAATAATGCAGATCGGTAACAACCCCAAACCGGACAGGCCGTTGTCCGCCACAAGATACAAATGAAGGAGAAGCTGCCAGGACCAACACCCCTCCGCATGCCTTTTTTAAAAATAAGCGTCTGTTCATCATATTAAAAATTTCATAGGTTATAGAGTCATGCCGGTAACCTGCCGGATGTAGCAGGCTATCAGCATTGGCTTACAATATTAATAATAAAAAGTCAATATATCTACCATCCCGGATTTAGGATGAGTTGAGAACAAATTTTCAATCTTCCGAAAAAGCTTATTTGTTAAATTACACCAATTTCAAACCCAGATGCATCTTTTTAATGCCTTTACTCATCTTCTTTTCATACAAATACAAAAAAATCTGTCAGGCCGATAGGGGTTTTTGAAATATTTCTGTCTTACAGGTGGAATTTAAAAGAAAAAAGAAATGAAATACATACTATTCATTACTATGGATCTGGCAGTATATCCTTTTCTGCTACTAATTTATATAGTAAAATGCATCTTTGATAAGATACAACCAGCTCACTGATTTTCAATACAAAAGAACTTAAAAACAAATTATACCGAATGAACATCCTGACAAAATTCATTCGGTATAATTTACATGGATTTATAAAAAGGCCTTTTTAATTGCTTCTTATAATGTGTCTTCGCTGGAAACATTATCTTACAGGGACTTTTGTCTTAAGCGATGGAGTTTCCCAAACCGTCAGCGACACCGGACCTAACAAACCAGCCACACCGTCACCTCTATAGGGAGTAGGGATAATTTGATAATGATTAGACAATGTGCTGTATACCAGAACTTCTATATGGTTCTTCCCTGATTTGACCTGTTTGCTGATATCAACCGTGTACAGAGAACCCATAACTATACCTACGTCTTGTCCATTGACTTTTACCTCACACGACGCATTAACTTCGCCCAAATCAAGAATTACCTTATTATTCGATTTTATTGAGGGTATAACAACCTCTTTCCTATAATACATCCCCCCCGAATAATGCTTAAGAGCCCCTGTTTCCGACCAGTTACCAGCTTCCAGTATACCTTTGCCAGTCTTTATCTTTATCGGTTCGCAAATGACAGCTGTTCCTTGGTAACCAGGTTTCCGCCTAACCGAGAAAGCAATTAATCCTGCATCCTTCCGAGGAGTGGGTATAATAACCCGGTACTTGCATATACCCGAGCGATCCGTTGAAAGAAGCTGAACATTTTTTCCTGTTATTTCCTTCCCGTTGTGCCATATTTTCAGGTCCTGCCCTACTACAGTTATCTCTAATTCCTCCGTACCTGGCGCAGAACGAAAACGGTAATTCCACATAAGGTTATCACCTCCATAAAGATCATACAAAAGATGATCTCCCAAAGCCCAACGCGTAGAAATGACTTTGGCATAAGTAGACGGTTTCTCTGGTGTAAGAGAAGATGCTGGGAAGAACACAACAGCACTTCTTTCTCGAAAATCCCTATAAGCACCTTTCTGGAATTTAAATTCCATTTTGGGGGTACCGATATAGGCGACAACCACCTGATGCCAACCTTGATCTAGCAAAAGATTTTCATTAACAGCTTTCCCATCAACCAATAGAAAATCCGGTTTAATACCAAACACTTCCACTCGGTAATTATCCTTTGCGGGTGCATAAACCATACTACGGTATATTTGGTGGCCCCCCTGATCCAAGATAAAGAAACCGTCGCTTACTTTTCCTTTTAGTCCATGCCATCCCTGTGAACCGGGGTTGTCAAAGACTCCGAACTGCCATGAAAATTCCAATATTTTTCCCGGCTTCCTACTTTCAGCCAAAACATCAGATATATTGCTCATAGACTCTCCTGCCGATTTGAAATAACTTACAAATTGTTCCCCATAACCATATATACTTTCTTTCCAACCAGAATCATCAAAATAAGGATTCATCCAATTATCAGGTGATAATGCAGCCGCACAATGCTTGAACGAACGAGCCTCAGCACCTATCATATCCGATGCGGGAAAACGATAATCCCCCCATTTATTATCCATTGTTGGCAATAATTCTGTTTCCCATACCCCAGTAATAGCAGTATGATAAATCTGTATCGATTCTTTCCGATATTTCGGTAAAAACACCGGTATTCCCGGTGAAAAAACGAACAAATACGAGTTGTCCGATTCTTTTTCAAGCAAAAGCCATGTTCCCTCTTCTGTCTGACGGACAACAGGATAATCTATAATTGTCCCATCAGATGCATTCCACAATTCCACTTTGCCAGTAGCTCTGAAAAAACATTCCGTACCTTTGGGAACATCCATGACCATATATACATTCCTTTCCCCGATACACCGATGCAAAGCCTTTCCGGCTCCACCAACAGGTTTGAAGTCCGGGGTAATCTGTGACCAGATCTGTTCCACCAGATCATCGCCAGCTATATATATTCCAGTTCCACCAAATGTATTAACCCGCTTGTCCGTTGTTTTGCCCCGAACAACTTCACCTGCAGTCAAGCCAAATATTTCACGAACCATCGCATCCATAACAGGATCGTTTTCCCCGATGCGCGTACTAGCCTTTGGCAACTCCCCTGTTGCTATGACAATCCCACCTGCCCGGTAAAATTCCAACACTTTTTCCATAGATGCATAATGTAATGCTTTCATATTAGCAAGTATGAGTATTTTATATTTCTCACCTGCCACATGTAAACAGCCATCTGCCACTTTTGCCTTCTGTAATGACCGATAATCCATAAAGTCATAATCCAAACCGGCATTACTCAACTTCATAGCCTGATCGAAAGTAATTTTAGTATTAGCTTCAGGATATGCTTGCAAAGATTCTGTCGGATACATCAGTGCTATGTCACAAACATGTGTTCCCTGACTCATCAAATAACTCAGCCTTTCGGTGTATTCAAGCCATCTTTTCATATGCGGCCAATAGGGCATTCTAAAATGGAAACAAGGAGGTGCCCATTCCCACCAACCTCCATGGGTAGAATAATATAATCCATGCATACATACCAAATTCCCACCAGCCATAAAATGGTGATCCATCTGCTTAGTCAACCATGAAGCAGAACTTCCCCATCCCATGCTATGAAAAGCTTCCAACCATGTCCGTTGACGTTCATACAGATGAGTAATAGAACTCGACACCTTAGTTTGCAGAAAACTGGAGCCTGTTGATGGAGCATCATTACCGGGAGCTGTATACCAGGAATTTGCCCTAAAATAATCCACATATGCTAAAGGATCCTTGCCACGGCGCAGATTATCACTACCATAGATCAATCCACGCGAAACATGCCAATCATAAATAGGACGAAAATAACGTTCTTCCGCCAAATCCATCAAGACATCACAATAATCCAAACGTATTTTAGGAGTGATATCACCTATAAACTCTTTCAATGCCGGCAGATATAAAGTTATATCATACCCTTTCCTTTTTTCAAATTCATCCTGAAAATCTTCTGCCCATGATCCCATTTTAATAGGATATGACAATTCGTCCTGAAAAAAATAATTCATTCCGTCAGGAACAGCGTCACTCATACGTCTTTCGAAACGATCGAAATATACACGAACATACTCTTTACCTATATCTGGATGCAGAAGGTGATTTTCTTTTGTCGATATGATATAAACTTTATAACTGTTATCACACGGTACTTCCCATAAAAGTTTGTCTCCGGAGATATATTTTGTTAAATCTGTCTTTCCCGGCCATACTACTGCTGTCAAGAATTTATCAGGAATATCATAAGTAAAAGTTGTTCCTCCCTTTACAGTTACCGATTGAATATTCAGTTCCCCCTGATAACCACGAAATTTTGCCATTTCCTGTAACTCATCAGAATAATACCCATTACCGATCCAACCAACCGTATAATCATCCAATCCTAATCCGATATTTTTCGATGCACATTCTTTTGCAAACCAACTCCAGGTATTCCACCAGTCTTCTGAAAAGATTTTTGGCCTTCCTGATTCTGTTTTTCCAAACAAGCCATACCCGTCTTTCATATTTTCAACATCTACCTTAGGATCCAAATGAATATAACTCACAGCAAAACCATCCGTTGCCGACTCTGACAAAATCTCAAGTTGTTCTTTCATCCGTTCTCTGTTCAGACTATCACCATTCCACCAATAAAAGGGAACATTTCCATAACCTTTCGGAGGGCAGGAAAATCCGGAAAGAATATCTGCATCCTTTTGCGGATATCCTCTAAACTTCTGAGATTGGGAAAAAATCATCTGACAGAAAAAAACAAAGAAACAAACTACTATTATCCTTTTCTTATCAAAAATACCCATGCGTTTCCACCTCCCCATATTTTAGTGCCAATTCAATCCTTTTTACAACAAAACCCTCACCTTCAAAACGAATGTTATTATATCCTTTAATCATTTCATTTACTGGAACAATAAAGGCATATTCACACTCTTTACCTTTCAGTCCGCGTGCTTTATCGTATAAAGCAACATATTCCGAACGCTGTTCTACTAAAAGGATATCATTGACAAATACCTTAAAATCCGTATTCTCATTATTACGGATGAAAAGAATAGCCTCCAATGGCGGATGTTTTTTTACATCATCCCCTATAAAAAATGGAGCTACAGCATTTCCTACTACATTCAATGGCAAAGGAGAACCCGGATCAACACGGTATTCCCTTATGCCATCTGATAAAGCATATATTTTATTCCTGTTTTTTAATGTATTCAACGAGCCGAGTTCCTGCAACAATTCAGGAATCATCGCCCTGCATACCAAACTACCAGGCTCCAAGGTATATTTTTTTCCGGCATTAGTATATTGACCAAAATAGAAATTAAACAAATATAACCCATCGGCTCCCTGAGCCAAAGCATGTGACGCCATCCCCCTATGCATACCATGTGACCATAATTCACGGGCCTTATAACCACCATCATCAATACTGGCATAAACGGGAATTTTCAAACCATTTAAATCCTCTTTAAAACGAGCCACCGGCATAGCTGGATTTCCGCGCCAATGCACTCCTATACTTAAAAAATCAACCAGTCCTTCCCGTATCCATGTTTTTACGTCCAAAGCTTTATCCAAACAATCCCGAACAGTAGGCGGGACACGTGCCGATAATAATATTTTTCTTCCACGCTTTACTGAAATTTGATCTACTTTGCTTCGTATATCCCTTACGAATTGTGTCATAACTTCCACATTTTGTGCATATTCCTCCGTTTTGAAATTTACAATAAAACGCATAAAATCCAGATCAAAACCGTCTATCATCTCATATTTTTCCAGTTGCTCGGCGATGATAGCCAGTTTATGTTCCCGCACTTCCTTATGCGAAAAGTCGAGTGCACCGGCACTATTCCATCCTTGTGAAGGATCGTTAGTCCAATATTGCGGATGGTTCATCCAAAAATCACTATACCATACAGGACAATTTCCCAAAGTATCTGCAAAATGTAGGTCATTCATCCTGTATGTAATAAAAGCTTCTAAGCCATTTTTCTTAGCACGTGTCAATGTTGCCCGAATCAGATCGGTTCCCTCTTTCTCCAGATTCAAATGATTCCGATAATATTTCTTGAAATTTTCATATTCCTTCACATTGTCGCCACAGTTCAATGTTCCATCCCGATCGTCCCCAAAAACCCGTCCGTATTTGGACCTGTAATACAAGAAATCACTTCCGGAACAAATCATATAGGTCGTAACTTGTGAATTGGAAACCATATCCACATATTGATTCAAATCATCCACCGACAAAGGTCGCTGATTAAACCAATAATTACCCAATATTTCAGAACCGTCATTATTATGGATAATACGAAAAGAGCCATTATTTTTTGCTTCCAAGCATGAAGTCAAAGACAATATAATAACTATAGAAGAACAAAGATGTTTTCTTATTTTCATTGATACACATTTAATAAATTATTAAACTATTTCAGTAAACAGATCAAATTAATGGTACATCAACCAGTTATGATGTACCACCATTAAGTTCTTTATAATTTTTTATTCAGTTAATAACCAGGGGTTTGTTCTACCAGTGGATCGCCTGTTATTAATCCGACATTGATCGGCCACAATACTTTATAACTCTCTTTATTATAATCCAGGATAGGCTGTTCCGAACCATAATGAACTATTGGCGAAAAGACTAATGCTCTACCTGATGCATCCTGCATACGACGAATATCATGCCATCTTTTTCCTTCATAAACAAACTCTTTATCCCGTTCGAATAATATAGCCAGTTCATTTTCTTCAAAACTTCCGTTTACATGAGCATGTACAGCTGGATCATAATTTACACTATAAGCACGTTGACGAATCTGATTAATATAAGGAGAAGGATCATTACCCAGTTTATTTTCTATTTCAGCTAACATTAATAATACTTCGGCATAACGATAAATCACAACATCCGATACAAAAACACGATTCCCCGACGAATTGACAATTCCTACACCCTTACGAAGCGCCACACCTTTATTGGTGACATTTCCATCTTTATCTTTCAAATAAAAATCTATGAATGTAGCATTTCGGCGTAAATCCTCCGCATCATAACTTTCAAAAAGTTCATATTTAAAAGCATGAAAATAAAGACCTTTGTTTAACATTTGTAATGTATCTCCCATCAAAACTCCATTCGAACCATACACCCGGTTTATAAAGGTAGGAGGATAGGCAAATTTAGCTGCAGAGTTCGCTGCTTCGCCATCCAAAAAACGCATAGCCATAATAATTTCCTTATTTTCTTTATTGGAATATTCAAACACATCACTAAAATTAGGTAATAAAGTAAATTTGTCAACAAGCTGAAGCAAAGCATCCTTTGCTATCTGCAAGTCGTTTGTTTCTGGTTGTTGATCCCTATCCGGAACCTTTGCCGACCAAAGATAAGTTTCAGCTTTGAGCATCAATGTTGCGGACTTTGACCAAATAGAAGTTCCTTTAAAAGTGAAATCAGATCCGAAATATTCTTCCGATTTAGCAATATCGGATTTAATAAAATCCAGGGTTTCTTTCGGTGTTGATCTTGCAACATACAAATCCTCAGCAGAAGTAACACCTTCAACTACTTTTGCCTGATCTATCACAGGTACCCCACCATAAGCACGATAAAGCATAAAATAATGGTAAGCACGAAGTCCATATGCTTGCCCCAAATAATATCCTCGATCACTAGCAGAAAGGAATGTACATCCTTTTTCTACTTCCGAAATAAAATGATTCACTCGCATAATATGGGGATATAAATTATACCAATCTGATACACCCGTAGCATCTTTTGTGAAGGTATTATCTTTTATCGGTGAAGTGTTTTCTATTGAAGTATTAATAATTGTCGTATTTAATAAAGAGGTTCCCCCTCTAGCTTCACCAAAAAAGTATCTGACTTCGTGTGTGCTGCGCAAGTCATAATGAAGAGCCAACATGTTACTATTAACCAAAGAAGTACTACTCCAATAATTACCAGTAGCAAAATAATCTTCTGGTGACAAATCCAAGCTATCGCATGCTGAAAAAAACAGCGAACACAAACTTATAATAACTAATATACGTTTCATATCTAATTATTTATTGAGGTTATACATTAAAATGTGACTGATGCTCCAAATATAACTGTTCTGGGTAATGAGTATCCGGCACCTACATCAGCTGCTTGATTTTGTTCAGGTGTATATGATTTTGTCTTCGTCAGGTATCCCAGATTCTGTCCAGTTATTGAAAAACTCAATTTGGAAGCACCGATTTTCTGGATCCATTCACTATCGCAAGCATAGCTTAATGATAATTCACGGAAACAAAGATAACTTGCATTATAAACAAACATACTATTACTGGTACGAGCATAGTTTCTCTTCCCATTTTGGTCAGCCCAATAATATTTCGGATATTTTGCATTAGGATTTTCAGGCGTCCAAGTATCCTTCGACGTAGTTAACAGGTTAAAAGAACCTTGTTGGCAACCCATAAACCAAGGTAATTGCGTATCATGTTGATAGTGCCCCAAAGCATAGTCCATTCGTACAGAAAGTGTAATACCTTTCCATGACAGGTTATTACTTATTCCTCCGGTTACTTTAGGCGTATTATTTCCTATATAAACCTTATCATATACATCAATAACTCCGTCATTATTCACATCTTTCCAGATTACATCCCCTGCCTGGATCGGATGAGCATTCGCTTTTTCAGCATCAGTCAATGTATCCCATATTTCCGGTCCATACAGTGGTTTACCAGAACCATACGTATTAACAGATTTATCAACACGTGATCCGGCAATACGTCTAACCTCTTCTTCACTTTTGAAAATGCCTTCCATCTTATAAGCATAAATATCCCCTGGACGTTGTCCTTCCTGATATCCACCAACCCAAATAAGCTCATCACCATTTCCCGAATATACTTGTATCGCATTTTGACGGTTCAATTCCAGTCCGTTATCCGGTAATTTGAGAATTTTGTTTTTGTTGAATCCCATATTTGCACTAAGATCCCATTTCCAATCCGACTGTTGAAGTATCCTGAAATTCAATTCAAGTTCTACTCCTCTATTCTGCATTGAACCATTGTTTGATCGTATGCTACTTACTCCTGAACTAGCCGGAAGTGGTATAGAAGCAAATTTGTCGACTGTTTTCCGGTTATACCAGGTTGTATTGACATTAACTCTGTTTTGAAACAAACTAAAATCCAATCCAGCTTCAAACGTATTAGAGCGTTCCCAACGAAGAGACGGGTTTGATAAAGTGGATAATCTGTAAGCTATTTCACCGTTATATTTGATGTTACTATATGCCCCTTGCAATTCATATTCACCGACCCCCGACACATTTCCATTTACACCATAACTAGCTCTGAGTTTTGCAAAAGAAACAATATCTGACAAGTCGGCCATAAACTGTTCTCTTCCGAAAATCCAACCGACAGAAACCCCTGGAAAGACACCCCAGCGATTGTTGATCAGAGTAGAATACCCGTCACGCCTTAAAGTTGCAGAAAACAAATATTTATCTTGATAATCATATTTCAACCTTCCCATGAATGATAAAATCCTTTGGCAAGAATGCCAAGAGTCAATACTTCTCTTGTTCGCACTAGTCAATGTTAAAGCCAAGTCAGCAAAATCATCAGTCGGAGCACCAGAACCACTGGCTGAAAAACCTTTAACCCGTTGTTCAAAAAATTCCGCACCTGCAAGTACACTAAGTGAATGTTGTCGGAAAGATATATCGTAATTGGCTACTGCATTATACGTCTGACGCCTTAACTCATCGTATTCAGCCTTGGAAGCACGAGTTCTAACCCAAGTATTCGCCGTTGTTTGATAATCTTTTGTGAAAGTTTCATCCATTCGCTTTTCATATTGCCAATAACCATTAATTTTTAAAGACAAACCCTTCATTATATCAAATTTAAACGTTTGTCCAAAAATAAGTTTATCCATATTTAGATCACTCTTATATCTACCACGATTCTGTTGAACATTGGCAGTACCACCGACCCACTCTCCATCGGCATTGACACCTCTTAAGGTGGGAGGTGCACTCAATGCTGATCCAAAATAGGCCGAAACATTTGACCAGCTTGGTAAATTCTGATTATTTCTATGAGAAAAGCTGAAATTAGAATAGGAAGTCAACCAAGGTTTAATCTTATAATCTGCATTAATTACAATCGTCATACGTTTATAATAATTATCTACTGGCAAACTTTCTGCATCATAATAACCTAAACTAGCATAATAATGTCCTTTATCATTTCCTCCGGAAAGAGAAATATTATAATCTTGAGTAACTGCTGGATTTTGAAAAGCTGCAGCTGTATGATCAAATTCCTTATAAATGATTTGATCACCATAAATCGGATCGGTCATCGTTTTCCAGCCTTGCTCTAATAAAAAGCGATTATCATCACTCAATATCATCGGACTCCACATCGCCCTGATATCTAAATTTCCATCCAAAGGCTTACCCGGATTAGCCGGATCCCAATAAAGATTTCCAGTTCCGTAAGCACCATTAGCAGTAAGAGAAGACATATTTGTATATCCTTGCCAAACACCCGCCTTATTTTGCCAAACCTGAGAGGCATTCTTAACAGCCGTTCTCATCCAATGTAGATAATCTCCGCCATTCATAAACTCATACGGATTATTCAAATAACTCAAACTTACTTTAGCATTCACCGTTATCTCTGTCCGTCCACTCTTACCCGACTTTGTAGTAATTAAAATAATACCATTGTTGGCACGTGCACCATAAAGAGCTGTAGCCCCAGCATCTTTTAAAACTTCCATCGATTCGATATCTGCCGGATTGATATCTGTCATATTACTTCTTAACTGTCCGTCAACATAAATCATAGGATTGCCTGTTCCATCCAGGTTTGTTCCTCCTCTAAGGACAACAACCGGTGCAGCACCAGGATCACCTGAATTTTGAATTACTCTTAATCCAGCAACCGCCCCGGATAAAGCCTGAGCCGGATTAGCATATAAACCGATATCGAAAGTCTCTTCCTTTACTGTCGTGATAGAGTTGGTTAATTTCGATCTGGATACAGTACCTCCATAACCGGTAACCACTATCTCATCCAACACTTTCATGTCTTCTTTCAATATAATAGCCAATGTACTTTCATTACCTATTTTCCGTTCACAGGGGAGATAACCTATATAAGAAACTTCCAATATATCTCCTTTTTCTGCACTCAATGAAAATTTTCCGTCTATATCGGTAACAGTCCCATTTGTTGTACCTTTTACCATTACATTGGCTCCAACAACAGGTATACCAGTAACATCGACTACCGTTCCCGTAATTTTTTTCTCCTTTTGTGCAATAACAGGATTTGAAGATTTTATAGACAATACAATTCGATTTTCAACAACTGAATAGCCGACATTGGTCCCCGAAAAAACCGCTTCCAGTATTTTGAATATATCAGTATCATTAACAGACACCGACACTTTACGATTCAAATCAACATGACGATCATTATAAAAGAAAGAAAAATCACTCTCGGCCTCTATCTGCTCCAACACTTCCTGTACTGTTTGATTTTTAATATCCAAACTAATCCGAGCAGTTTGTGCATAACTATCAGAGGCATGTAAAAAGCTAATTGAACTTAACATAAAGACAAAAAACAGTTTCATAACTAATGGAATCTTTTTTAAGGTTAACCCAAGTGACTTTGTCACCCATAGAAATTGGGTAATAGATAATTTTTGCATAACTTTGTGTACTTTTTTAAGGAAAAAATGATTTGATACGAACCTGTCGCCAAACAGGTTTCTTTCAGTTAACTCATTTCATTCGGATAAATGCGCCAATATTTATCCGAATGTTTTCGTTTCAGGAGGTCCATTTGCCATACGCTTTTGTTTTAATAAATTTCTACTCTATTTTTACTATCCCCGTCTTCTGTCGGAATATGACGCCATTTTATTCCGGAAGAAGCATTAAATATTTTCAATATCTGTTCTAGTCGATGATCAGTAAACGATCCGGTAAAAGTTT